>OKXI01000002.1_pt1 | contig 273772 bp, 250 predicted proteins | sample 1607161 | NCBI WGS metagenome assembly OKXI01 (sample SAMN04414078, study PRJEB24778) | human gut metagenome | material: faecal | host: Homo sapiens
ACCTTGGATACGGATGTAACAATAGCAGCCCACGCTATAGCGTGAGAACCACTATGCTATCCTTGTATCCAATTTGAAAATTTCCTACGTTTTCAAGTACAAGATAAGCATAACGCTTCTTCTTTTTCTAATATGTCTTGGATATAGTTGCCTCAATCCAATACAAAAGTATGGAAAATCCGTGATATACCATTCTACTATCACGGATTTTTTTGATTTACAGTTTCATACTTCTATCCTTTCTGTCTTGGCTTCGGTATTCCGATGGCTTCTCTAAACTCATTCATCTTCTTTCTGAACCAGTTCACGTGTGAAACCCCGTCTATTTTGAAATCGAATTTACCGTTTTCATCCTGTTTGATGGAGCAGACGGAATGTCGGGTATCAAAACTTCGGTTAAATTCGGAAGAATAGAGTTCACCTTTTATTCCGACCTCCTTGAACTCGCACAGTCTTCTGATTATCCCATCATTAAAGCCCAAACGTTCACGCAGGAAATTTATTACAGGCATCAGTTTCTCCACATACGGAAAGTAGCGTCTGACAAAATCTGTAAACTCCGACAGCTTGCGGTGCTGTTGCTCGTAAGCGTTTCTTATCTCCTGTATCTGTTCGGCTTGTTGCCGTTCCTGTTGTCGGGCTTCGTCTTCAAGTTCAAGTATGCGGTCTTGCAAGTCCTCGTTCCTGCGTTCCAACGATTTCATCTTTCCACCTCCGAAAAGATAACCCACACTTTCGGCTATGTTGGTCGCTGCGGTAGTGGCTGCGCCTTTCAGTTTCTCGGTCTGTACTTCTTTCTTGGCTAGTTTGAGTTCCTGTTCGGCTTCGGCTTTCTGTTCCTGCAACCTTTTGTTTTCCATATCAAGGGCATCGTTCTTTTTCTTCATATCCCGCTTTTCTTTGCGCTTTACACTTTTCCGTTTTGTCACCGTAACGACATTGATGTTAAGATAATTAGCGCCATTCTTCCATTTTTTCGAGGTTATTCCAGCATTTTTCTGTAACTTTGTTATGTCGTTTCCGACACAATTCTGCAACAATCATCACCACATCCAAACAAGTCATTAAAACTATCATTATCTACAATTTTTCATCTATGAATAAGAAAGAACGGACAATCTCTTTTTTGTGGCAGCACCTATGGCTGCTTGTATCTTTGTTTATAATGACTCTCGGTGTCGCCGTATGCGTAAAGAGCGAGTTGGGATCAAGCGTAATCTCCACTCTGCCTTACGTTTTCGAGACTGCCGGCAAACGTGGACTTGGAGTTCCGTCGCTGACAATCGGACAATACACTTACATAATGAACGCCATTCTGGTGACTGGGCAGATTGCCGTGCTGCGCCGCCGCTTCGAACCGGTTCAGTTGTTCCAGCTGCTGGTGGGAATCGTTGTGAAAATAGCAGGCAGGCATATGGCTTGGTTTGACAAAATCCTTAATTACCGACCTGGATTCCAACGTTATGTGTACGGTCTGGCGAAACTTATTTTCAGACAGAAACAATGATGGAATTTAACGACATAATCAGAAACGCCGCCTCGTTGCCGACGACTGAGATTGCCGCCGACGTCAACAAGGCGTTGACCGCCAACGGATGCGTGGTTTTGACCGCGCCTCCGGGAGCGGGAAAGTCCACTCTTCTGCCGCTTACCGTCATGGCTGGATTCCTGCCCTCCGACGGCAAGATTCTCATGCTCGAACCCAGGCGTCTAGCTGCCAGGCAAGTGGCTGAGCGCATGGCGGATATGTTGTCGGAGCACACGGGAGGCTCGGTTGGCTACCGGGTGCGCTTTGAAAACCGTGTGTCAGAGTCCACCCGCATCGAAGTTATAACAGAAGGAATTCTGACGCGTATGCTCATCGCCGACCCTTTGCTCGAAGGGGTGTCGGTTGTAATCTTCGATGAGTTCCACGAACGCAGCATCAATTCCGACTTGGCATTCGCCCTGACGCGCCAATGCCAGCAGATTCTGCGTCCCGACCTGAAAATTGTCATCATGTCGGCTACAATCGACACGTCGTCTATCTGCACAAGCCTCAACGCTCCTCTCATCGAATGCCGGGGCAAGATGTTTCCTGTGGAGACACGTTATGCGGCGACCGACATTGCGCCCGCCGACATCCCGACGGCTGTAGCGTCGGCGATAAGCAAGGCCCACAGCCAGCACGAGGGCGACATTCTCGCTTTCCTGCCCGGACAAGCCGACATTGCGCAATGCGAGCGGCTGCTTGCCGACAAACTGTCGCCGACTGCCGTATTCCCTCTCTACGGCAATCTGTCGCCGGAGCAGCAAAGGCGGGCGGTGGCGCCATCGGGCAAAGGCGAGCGCAAGATAGTGCTTGCAACGCCTGTCGCAGAGACATCGATTACGATTGAAGGCGTACGCATTGTGGTCGACTCGGGATATTGCCGGCAATTGGTCTACAATCCCCGGTCGGGACTTAGCCACCTTGAGACGGTGCGCATAAGCATCGACATGGCGACGCAGCGTTCGGGACGAGCTGGACGCGTGGCTCCTGGAGTCTGCTACAGACTGTGGACAAAGGCCTCGGAGCATCGCATGAACGAGCGCCGGCGTCCTGAGATTTCTGATGCCGACCTTGCGCCTACACTACTCGACATTGCGGCTTTCGGCGAAAGCGACGCAGAGGCGTTGCCATGGCTGACAACACCTCAGCCATCAGCCGTTGCGCAAGCCCGGAAACTGCTGACAACGCTTGGTGCCGTCGACAGCCAGAACCGCATAACAAGCCTCGGCAGGCAGATGTCGAAACTGCCGTGCCATCCGCATATTTCAAAAATGATGGTGCGCGCCGAATCGCCTGCGCAGAAAAGTCTCGCCTGCGACATTGCCGCCATACTGGAGGAGAAGGATCCTCTGACCGACGACACTTCCGCCGACCTATGCCTGCGCATCAGCCTGCTCCGGACGGCGCGGCGACAGCACAGGCTCGGCAGATGGTCGCGCATAGCGCAGATTGCCGAGGAATATCGAAATATGATCAAAGCCACAGAATGCAACGACGATATATGCCCGGAGGATGCCGGCTGCCTTGTGGCGACGGCATATCCTGAACGGGTGGCTAAAGCCATTGACAGCATCGGGCACTTCCGTCTGGCTTCGGGCGTCAACGTGCAGATTGACAACGGTAGCAATCTTGCTTCCTACGACTGGCTGGCGGTGGCTGCCCTCAACGCTTCCGAAAAATGCGGAAGGGTGTTTCTCGCCGCACCGTTGCGGCCAGAGGACATCGAGACACGACAACGCGAACGGATTTTCTGGGATTCAAAAAACGGCGGTGTGGCGATGCTGCGCGAACGCACAATCGGGGTGCTGACTGTCGACAGCCAGCCTCTGCACAATGCCGACAAAAGCGCTGTTGTCTCGACGGTCTGCGAGGCTGTGCAGAAAGAAGGGCTCGGACTGCTCGACTGGAGCGACGACGTTGCCAGGCTTCAAAAGCGTGTGGACGCGGTGGCGGAATGGCATCCGGAAATGGCTCTACCCGACCTGTCTACGGAACACGTACTGTCGACAGCTTCTGAATGGCTGCCGTTCTACATTGAGCAGAACGGAAAAGTGCTGACAACGGCAGCCGAGCTGAAAAAGATAAATCTGCACGATGCTTTGTGGGCTCTCATCCCCTACGACATGCAGCAAGAGGTAGACCGACTCGCCCCATCGCACATCACCGTGCCTTCAGGCAGCAGAATCCGTGTGGACTACCGCAAAGCCGCCGAAGCACCGGTGCTGAGCGTACGCCTGCAGGAATGCTTCGGGATGCTCCACACGCCCTGTGTCGACGGAGGAAAACGCACCGTGCTTATGGAACTCCTGTCGCCTGGATTCAAACCCGTGCAGCTGACCCAGGACATGGACAGCTTCTGGAGCAATGCCTATTTTGAGGTGCGCAAAGAGCTGAAGCGACGCTACCCAAAGCACTATTGGCCGGAAAATCCTCTCGACGCCGAAGCCGTAAGGGGCGTGAAGCGGAAATAACATGGCATAAGAATCTCACAATTTATTATATGGATATGTTTATAATACCTCTCATTTTTCATTGTCGGTTCAATTAAAATATATAATTTTACAAAACAAACATTATCGTCTTTTACGCAATATGAGAATCATCATTTCTCTTCTAATTTCAATTATTTGCAGTGCTGTATCTTTTGCACAACAGCAAGCCGTTGGATTATATATGATAAATGGAGACACGGAAACGGCAATGACTCCAATCAAATATAAGAATATAAAAATATCGGGAACGTTCAGCAAGACTGCACGATTAGAGTTTGCTGATGCTAAAAGCCAAAACCGATTTACAGGAACTGCAAAATTCAAATTCGTCTTTGGCGCAGTCGACGCATATCACTCGATGACACATTATATGTTTGCGCCGATGTATTCCGTCAACGACTTTGGCATTGCTCAATTTGAGGTAAATAGTTCTAAAAGAATAATGACAATTAATATCATATCAGAAAAAGAAGAAGGTAACTTTGAAACAGATGATAATCCAACTAATGCAATTAATGGTAAGGGGTCTAATGTGAATGTACATTTCAATCCGGAATCAAATCCAGACATCCCAACTCTGAATAGAAAAACAGGTAGAGTTGGTAATAAAAAGAGACCTTCCCAAGTTGGATTAGCTCATGAAATGATTCATGGTGACAGATCAATGCGTGGAGTTGCAATAGAGTATTCAGAAAGCGAGTCTTATTCCTATATGAATAATCGGGGGCAAAGAGTCATGGAGACTCTAAGCAAAGAAGAAGCAGCAACTGTTGGTTTAAATCATGTAAAAAAGAATGATATTACAGAAAATGACATTCGTAAAGATCAAGGATTAAATCCACGAGGAGCATACTAATTAAAAAACAAGTCATTGGATGGAATTTATCCATCCAATGGCTATTATAAAGACAAATGATTATATTCAGACTATTTTTAATTATTAGCCTATTATTTACTATAGGCTCGTGTTCTAATACACGTCAAGATAAAAACAATCTCAAAATATCATCGCTATCAAACCATCTTCAAAAGAAGGGAAAATCTATAATCTTAGTTATGGATTTTGGAGATTCCGATTATCAAATAATTGAATATTGCGACACGATATTAACATATGGGATAGGATATGTTAAAAATGCAAATACAATATCAAATAATAATATTGTATGGAATTCATCATATCCCCTTATTAGAAGGAAACTTACTGTTACCCAACAAGAAACAATACAAAATGCAATTTCTAAATTAAAAACGTGTTCATATTTTGATGCAAATATAGCTAAGGATAATGTTAAATATACATTATATGTGAATTATCATAAAGTGGCTTCTGGGTATAAGGCATTTATTGAGAATTTTCCTAATGACATACAGACTGTTATCAAAGAAATGTTGTTATTAGCTTCACCGCTTTATTATAAAAATCATAAATCATGAGTTAATATGGAACAAATTAAGTCTATATTCTATAAAGAAATAGCTTATCCGTATTCCAACAATCAGTATGGATTGGCTATCATTATAATGATGCAAAAGAAATGTCTATATTTCGATTCGTCAAGTTTTTATTTTGTTAAATCACCAAGTGATAATTTTAATAAGCAAAAATGGAATATTGTTAGTGATTTAAATGATAATAAGATTGCGGCAATTCACGAAGATGAGCTATCCGCTTATTTCATTCTATTTACTAATAGTAAAATTATGTATATTTATCAAGAATTAGATGGCAATGAATGTATTCGCCAGATGTTCAGAATCGTAAATCCCAATGATAAGGATTATCAAGAAATAGTGCAATATATGAATGAGAAGTGGGTTGAAACACTATACGATGAATATTCTGGTATTGACAACATTATGAACCGCGATATATAGCTGTAAACACATCTATATCATAACTGATTGAATATCGGGAATAAACCGTTATAACAGGCTATATTTGTGTTGTCAAAATATTACCTTAAGAAGGATAAAAGATATCTTGCAACGGTCAAAATCAAACCTTTTGGCACATCATCAACAGGCGTAAAAGAGTCTGACCGAGTCAAAGCGACAACCCAAGAACTTGAAAAGGGCGTTTATATAATGGAAATCACCGCTGAGCCCGGAGAATATTGCATAATCTTCAACTCTATGGGAACAGGCGGCTACAGCGGGACATTCGATTTTGGCATTGACTAAAATCGCTGTCTTTTCGGAAGAAAAAACAAGCAAGCTCTTTTTTCTTTGATAAAACTGGCTGCACCTCGGAAAAATTGAAGAAAATCTTCATTTTTCGCTCGGTTTGCACAGTTTTTCTCTCAATTTGCACTATCTTTCAATAAGATAGGCTGCATTTCGGAAGAAAAAACAAGCAAGCTCTTTTTTCTTCTCTCAATTTGCACTATCTTTGCAAACGCAAAAACGAGGAGTGATGCTCGAGTGGCTGAAGAGGCACGCCTGGAAAGCGTGTATACGCCAAAAGCGTATCGCGAGTTCGAATCTCGCTCACTCCGCAAAAACAGTGTGCTACATAACAGCGCGCTGTTTTTTTATTCCAGGATTCTCAAAATCACCGCTGGCTCAAACGAAATATCCACATCTTCCTTGAACACCGATGCGGAGTTTACTTGAAAAGCCGCCCGAGCATTAAAGCCCGGAAGCGCCTCAACGGAATTATAATTAAGTGAGTCCATAACTTAGAGCTTTTTGCTCCAAAGTTATGGATCCGATATAAGTTGCGAAAAGACACTAAAATTAATGATTAATAAACAAGTTGAAAAGCAACTTCATCGTCTTTTGTTCTACAAATTTGCCAAGTTGTTCCATTATTAATGTTTATAAGCATAATAAACCTTGCTGCATTAGCAGGAACTATTAACTGATAGTTAATCTTGTCTTCGTCAGTTGAATCAAAATAAGAAGGCTCTCTATAAACCTTTTGCCAAGTGGAACTATCATCACTATTTTTTACAAGTTGCCAAATGTCACCTGTGAACTTGTCTAATCTAAATGTATAACGAATCATATTATCAGGAATGATAATTTCATAACGTCCAGCTTTTGTATTCGTTTTTTGTCCAATAGATTCTTCACCATAAGCGAATGCTGAAATGCCGGCAAAAAATAGGGCAAAAAGGATAACTAATCTTTTCATTGTTATGTATTTAGTTGGTTTCTGCAAATATACAAAATTACAGAAATACTTCACAGTCATTGACTGAGAAAATGCAGCAGTCGCGGATTTTTCGGATTTGTCCCGATGTGAGCAACTTGATGTTGCGAGTACCGGCATAGAAATCGTAGCGGAGCGAGATACAGTTTTGCAGGAGCATAATCTCGCCGTTGGCTTTCCACACGGAAATGTCAACCGGGTCTCCACTGTTGAGAATAGTCCTTGCAGTGGTAATCTGGATTGAGCAATTTTTCCAAGGTGTAGCCAGTTTTTCATAGAAAAAAGAGCTTCTCGTTTTTAATTTTAGTATGCCGGCTATTTTTATTCTGTTTTATCCTGCAGTGGCGGGCCACGGAAGAGTGTCGTCGCCGATTCTCAAAATCACCGCTGGCTCAAACGAAAAAACGGGAAACAATATGCTGCTTCCCGTTTGCTTTCATTCCTGCGACGGCTGTCACCATCCAAGATTCACACTTACACCAGCCATCACCCACAGCCCCGGCTGCTTTACGGCAGAGAGGTCGTAGTAGCGGTGGCACGTGATGTTGTCGGCCTTTACATATACGCTATATTTCCGGTCGTTCCACATCACCTTGCAGTCCACTTTCGTGTACGGATGATAGCCGTTCATCCGTTGCTGCCATCTTACGCTCCACGACGCCGACAGCTTGCTCCAAATCTTATGGTCCAAGCCGAACACGGCCTTATGGCGCAGATATTCCAACGCATACAGCGATTTCAGTATCTCTGTTTCCGTCTCGTGGTTTTGGTTGATGTAGGCATATCCCAGTCTGATGTTTGTCACGAAGCATCTCGGCAACAGCTCGTTCATATATATCTCGGCGTCAACATTGAAGCCCATATTGTCGAGTTTTCCGATGTTCATCACGTGGTATTTGCTGTCGGTCAGCTCTGTTTCCGTAGTCTGAACCCAGTCAATCATATCCTTGCCATGTGTGTAGAATCCGCTAAGCACCGCCGAAAATCCCGTCTGCCGATAGCGTGTGCCTATTTTGAATGCGGAGTTTTTCTCCGGGCTCAGCGAGGCGTCGCCCTGCTGCACGGCATTGCTTATGTAGAGGTCGGTGTAGGTGGGCATGCGGAGAGCCTTGTTCCATGAGGCGTATACCTTCCAATTGGCGTTCGGACGGTAGCTGGCGTCCACTCCCGGATAGAATCTGAATTTATTGTCGAGTCCCGTATTGCGGTTGGCAAGCACTCCGGCAGAGAGTGTGAACCCTCCGAATATGAAATTGTGCTCCAGCATCACATTCGTGTTTGTGCGTTCTCCTTTACGGGTGTACTGCCTGTCGGAGCCCGGAATGCTTTTATAGTCGGCCGCGTCGAGCTGGTTGCCGAGAGCCGTGGAATAGATGCGCTCCTTACCGATGTCGACACCGATGGCGGTCTTTCCTGCAATCCAGTCGACATAGGCGTTGACCGCACCGCCAAACACATCAAGGTTGTGGTAATTCTCTCCCGCCGCGGCGCCTTCCTTGCCACGCGTCAATTGATAATGGTCTTTAAATTTGTTGTAATATACCGCAGGCGTCACTTCCCAAGTTCTGCCTTGGTTGTGGACGCTCACATTAAGAGAAGCGATTCCATGGTCGGTTTTCTCATATTGATTGTTGAATTTGGCGCTGTAGAATGTGTTTGCGCCATAACTTTGGCTGGCGATGCCCAGCTGCGCCCCGATGTCGAGGCGGCGGTCGTAGCTCAGCGACAAGTTGGCATAGCCCTGTCCTTTCTCGAAGTCGCTGTTTTCGGTGCCTCCGTCCGAGCGTTTGTATCCACCGCTTACGGAATAGGCTTGTTCCCACTTTCCGCTTCTGAAAGCCATCTGCAGCCTGCCCTGTGCCCCGAGGCTGCCAAAGCTGCCGGCTTCCACATTTGCCTCGACGCCGTTTGCGCTTGCCTTTTTAGTCACAATGTTTATGGCGCCGTTGAACGCCGATGTGCCAAATACGCGCGACGATGCGCCCTCGATAATCTCCACATGGTCGATGTCGGCAAGTGCGACAGGAAAATCGGAGGCGTTGTGCCCCGTCTGCGGATTGGAGATGTTCACTCCGTTAAGGAAAATTGCAATCTGGTCGAAGGTGCCGCCGTTGATCGAAATGTCGGTCTGCACCCCGAAACCTCCACGCTGACGCACATCCACGCCCGTAGCCAGTTTCAAAACGTCGTTGATTGTTTGTGCCGCCGACCGCTGAATGTCCTCGCGGGTCATGACCGTCACAATTTTTGGTGACAGCTCGACTGTCATCGGCGCGCGCGACCCCGTTACGGTCACACCATCCAGTTCATAAGCCTTTCCTCCACGGATAAAGACTGAATCAGCCTTGGCTCCCTCCACGCTGATGCCTTCTGCCTTGGCGTAGGTAAGCGTGGTTACGCTGAGCGCACCGATAGCCACCACTCTTCCAAGCACAGAAAACAAGGAGTAGCCTTTGTTGGAGAAGTGCGAGAACTTCAGGCTTGCACGCTTGTTGAAAATTGTCTTGTTCATTAAATTAATTTGTTGATAAATAAAAAGAATAAATAATATGTCGTGGACACACATGATGCATCCACGACATTTTTCTTTGATTTTTCAAGCTCAGGAGGTTGCCCCCGTTTACGCTTTCTTTCCGCGCATACAGTCCCAAACGAGATAGCCAATGAGCAGCGCATAGACAGCCACACCGCCAATCTGGAGCGTCGACTCGCTGAATCCGCAAGTATACTCGAAGCCTGCGAAGCGCATTCCGGCGCTGACCACGCCCATCAATGCTCCACCGGCGATAAATCCGCTGGCGAGAAGCGTGCCGCGCTCTGTGCGTGCCGCATTGAGTTCCTTGTCTTTCGAACGGGTTGACACAAACCAGTTGACCAAACCGCCGACAAGCAGCGGCGCGTTGAGCTCCATAGGGATAAACATACCGAGCGAGAAAGCCAATGCCGGCACACCGAGCCAGTTGAGAAGCACGGCGAGGATTGCGCCTACGCCATAGAGCAGCCACGGCGTGTCGCCACCCATCATCAACGGTTCGATAACGCCTGCCATCGCGTTGGCCTGCGGTGCGGCAAGTGCGTTCGGCCCTGAGAAGCCATACACTTTTGCAAGAATCAGGATAACGCCGCCGACAGTTGCTGCCGACACGAGTGTGCCGACAAGTTTCCACTGCTGCTGTTTTTGCGGAGTGGAGCCAAGCCAGTAGCCGATTTTCATATCCGTAACCATACCGCCTGCCATCGAGAGAGCCGTGCAGACAACGCCTCCGATAATCATCGAGGTGACGATGCCGCTGGCTCCTTTAAGTCCGATAGCCACAAACACCGCTGAGGCTACAATCAGCGTCATCAGTGTCATTCCGCTCACTGGGTTCGATCCCACAATGGCAATTGCATTGGCAGCCACCGTGGTGAAGAGAAACGCTATCACCGTAACCACCAGGAATGCCACAAGGGTCTGGAAGAGGTTGTGGATTACGCCGAAGTAGAAGAATGCGAATGTCACTGCCAACGCTGCGATAAGGCTGAAGGCAAGCACTTTCATCGAAATGTCTTTCTGGGTGCGCTTCACTTTTGCCACATTGCCGCCCTTGCCGCGGAATTCACGTCCGGCAAGACCTACGGCAGAGCGGATGATGCCCCACGACTTGATGATGCCGATGATGCCCGACATGGCGATACCGCCGATACCGATGTAGCGTGCCTGTGTCTTGAACAGCACCTCGGGATCGATGGCGGCTGCCTCCGGGCTCATTCCGAGCAACGGTACGATGACATACCAGATAAACGCGCTACCTGCAAAAATAATGAAGCAGTATTTCAAACCTACGATGTAGCCGAGACCGAGCACCGCCGCTCCGGTGTTGATTTTAAACACCATCTTGGCCTGGCTTGCCACGTGGGCGCCGAATTCTGTCGCTTTCGACGTCAATGTCTCAGCCCACCATCCGAATGTGGAGAGAAGGAAGTCGTAGATACCTCCGACAGCACCCGCAATGATAAGCGGTTTCACCTGGCTGCCCGACTTCTCGCCGGAGATAAGCACCTGCGTGGTGGCTGTGGCTTCCGGGAACGGGAACTTGCCATGCATGTCGGAAACGAAATATTTGCGGAACGGGATAAACATCAACACGCCGAGCACGCCGCCAAGCATCGAACTGAGGAATATTTCAATGAAACTTACCGTAATGGCGTCGCCATACTTGGCTTGAAGGATGTAGAGCGCCGGGAGAGTGAAGATGGCTCCTGCCACCACAATTCCCGACGAGGCGCCGATAGATTGGATTATCACGTTCTGTCCGAGGGCGTTTTTCTTCTTCAACGCGCCCGACACTCCGACTGCGATGATTGCAATAGGAATTGCCGCCTCAAACACCTGCCCCACTTTCAGTCCGAGATATGCCGCCGCGGCACTGAAGATAATCGCCATCACAAGACCCATTATCACAGAGTAGGGAGTCACTTCCGGATACTGACGGTCGGGGCGCATCACGGGGATATACTCCTCGCCCGGCTTCAGCTCGCGGAAAGCGTTTTCAGGAATACCTGCTTCCTGCTTTTGTCTTTCGTCTTCCATTATTTTGCTTAGTTTATGATTAATATTCTGAAAGTTTGTGTGCGAAGTTACAAATTTCAGTTTACAAATGAAAACACTATGCCACAAAACAAGAAAAAAAGAGCCGTCTCATCCCTGAGACGACTCCTTTTTCAATACAAATTATATCAATTGGAGTATTATTTCTTCACAACTGACGCTTTCCAAGTCTGGTTGTTGCTGAGATTGAGCGTAATTTCATACGTTCCGTCTTCTGCACACTTGAAGTTTGGTGCGTTGTTCTCGTTGAGATTGTCGAGCGAACCGCCGAGACTGAAGTCCCATTTGTTGTTGGCGCGGAACTTGTATTCCTTACCGCCGACGAGAGCAACCTCACCCTTCCAAACGAGACCACCGGCGTAAGTAAGTGGCGTTTCAGCGTCCCATCCGCCAGGAGTAGCGTCGCCGATAATTCCGAACGAAGTGATTTCCATCGCCTCCCAAGTCATTTTGTCTGTGTCGACTTTGAAGTAGTAGATACCACCCTTGTCAAGTTTCAAGTTTTTGGCTCCTGGGTCAGTGCTCAACAGGTTGGCTTCTGCGCCGACACCGTAGGCAGTGCTGCCTTCGTTCCAGTTGGGCTGTGTCGAGAATTTGAATTCAAATGCCTTGTTGCCAGCCTTTGACATGTCAACCAAACCGCTGTGTACGCCGCCGTTGCGCTCGTAGATGAACACGTTTACATCGTGACCCCATCCATTGAATCCACCAACAGCATAGAGTTTCGGTGAGTAAGCCTTGACAGTGAATGTGCCTTCCATCATGTTGATTGTCACGGTATACTCTCCTGCCTTTGCAATAGTTACAGGACGTGAGTTCTCACCGTAGATAAGTTCACCGCTCATAGCCGACTCAGCAGGACCCCAAGCATACATAAACTCATTGCCTGCGTCGGCCTTAGCCTTCACCATCGACTCTGCGCCCATAAATTGGATTGAGCCGGCAGGGAGAGTGCAGATAGATGTAAATACAGGATCATCGTATACGTTCTGGTCGCTATGTCCGAGCTTGATGGCTGAAGCATCCCATCCGTCACCAAACGCAGCGTCGGTAATTACGTAGTATGCCGACTCAATCTTGATGCCAAGGTCAATAGGCGTAACATTTACCGATGAAGCGTCGAAATATGTGTCGGCGCCGCCGAAACGCACTGTTGTTCCGTTGTGGGTCAACGTGAGTTCGAAACGCACATAAGTGGTCTTTGCGGCAGGGCTCTTGCCAAACAGCTGGCGGTGAGCGTTGTCAATGTCGAGATAGTTGGCATAAGCCACTTTGTCGACAACTGTTGTAAGCACGCTGACAGGCTTCTTGAAATCCTCTGTGGCGGAAACCTGCATTTCAACATTCACTTCGCTGCCGGCAGGCTGATTATCAACGCTGGTGATTTTGAGCACTGGCACACCCAGCTCGCTATCAACGAAGTCCTTGAGGTTCAAATCAGTAGGCAACGCATGAGCCACAGCGATACCGTCTGCAGCCATAATCGCTTCCTGCGGATTGCTTTGCGGTGGCATTGGATCCTCGATATCGTCGCAGGCTGTGAAACCTACAGCCAATGCCAATGAAAGTAATATACTGAATTTTTTCATTTTTTGTCTTTATTTGTAAATTCTGTAATAACCGGCTTCCTTGCGGCGGTTGCTGACAACCGCCGCGGTAAGCCTGATTTCATATTATTCGGCAGGAACCATTTCTACGGTCATCGCCTTGAGGTTAACGGTGATTTTAATCTTACCGCCAGCCCAACTGCTGCACTGGAACGAACCCTTGCCCCCATCAAAAACAGAGCCATTGAAGCCAACGCCGTCAATCCACTCGATATCAACAGGATTGTCATCAACCTGCGCACCGATTGAATCAACATCCCAACCAGAGAGAGAGCGATAGAAGCGGAATTGGAATTTGCCTGCAGGAATATCGAACACGCCTGTGTAAATCTTGCTGTCGATAGCGTCGTCAGCCTCTGAAAGCGTCCAGCCAACAAACAAGGCGGCATTTGCCTTCGACGGTTCGTTCCATCCATTGCAGTCACCAACCAAGTAAATCTTGCCCGGCAACTTAACTGCATAGTAGTCCTTCACCTGACTGAGACAAACAACATTTGAGAGGATTGAATAGCCGGCAGCGTCTTCCTTGCCGCCAAGATAATCTTCAACAGTAGAGAGCACGCGGAAATAAACCGGACGTGCAGGCTCGTCAGTGTAGTTGTCCTCGTTTGTAACGCCGCGGAGTTTGCACATAGCCTCGGCTATGCTGCTCTCAGGAACGTTGACAGAGCAAGTGGTATACTCCTCTGAAAGTTGCACGAAATCGGTAAATTCACGAGTGAGCGACACCTGTACGAAATATTTTGCGATGATGCCCGGACCATAGTTAGGCTGAGAGAACGTAAGGTTCAATGTTGCCGTTGGGTTCAGAGCATAATAAAGTTCAGAAGTGGCTGGCTGATTGAGCACAAATTCGGTAGGTTTTTGGAGCACCGGATCCTTGTCGTCCTCGCAAGAGCAAAGGCCGAACACCACCACCGCCAGCAGCATCAATACATTTATATACTTTTTCATTTTTTCTTGTGTTTAGTAGAGTTAGACTGATGTTAGTATCCCTCGTTCTGTCCGAGTGTCGGGACAAACTTGGTTGGGATAGCGTAAACCTTGCGGTAGTCAGGAATTGAACGTCCGCGGAGTGCGCCGCCCTTCCACGACCATTTGTAGGATCTGCCTGTAAACTTGCCGAAACGGATCATGTCGCTGCGGCGGTGTCCCTCCCAGTAGAGCTCGCGGGCGCGTTCCTCAAAGAGTTTGTCCTTAGTGAGAAGGATAGGAGCCAAACCTGCGCGTGCGCGCACCTTGTCAAACATATCCTGACCGTTGCAGCCTGTTGCGCCGTTGAGTTCGCACTCGGCGAGCATCAAGAATGTGTCGGCAAGACGGAACAATGGATAGTCGGTGCCGTTGAAAGTGTTGACCAGAGTTGCGCCTGTTGTGTTGTAATAGTCGTCGCTTTTTGTATATACATACTTAATACACATCAAACCACAACCGTCGGCACCCCAGTCGCCGAGATCCTCAAGATTGTTCTTGAGCTTGCCACCGTTGTTGCTGATGAGGTAGCGGTTGTCGCCGCTCTCAAACATATCTGCGAGTTCCGGACGGATGCGCGGACCGCCCCATCCTGTGCCTTGCAAACCTTGTGCTGTTGCAACGACATTGGCATTGTAGGCGCCTATAGAAAGGTAAGTTGTGCCGCCGTAAGTCTGCTGGTTGTTCTCATCCTGAGGAAGACCCCAAATAATCTCGCCATTACCTACAAAACGATTGTTGTCGGCACAGAAGAGATATTTATATTCAGGCGCGAGAGTGTTGATAGTCTTCAAAATCTCGTTGCAGGCGTTTGCACAGTCCTGCCAACGGGCAGTGCCTGTGTAGACTTCCGCGTTAAGATAGAACTTTGCAAGCAGCATATAACCGGCTTCTCTTGACAGACGGCCGTATTTCTGAGCCGATGCAGGAGTAAGATCCTTCACTGTCTCTGCCAGCTGAGGCACGATTCTCTCAAACATCTCAGCACGTGTCAACGTTGGAGGCGTTGCTCCTACCGTAGAATTCTCATCGGTGAACGGGCCTTTGCCAAAGTTGTCCATCAAGTGATAGTAAGACAATGCGCGCAATACGATTGCCTCACGTTTCATCGCTGCGATTTCATCATCGGAAATCATACCTGCAGCCTTGTCGATGGTGCGGATAAACTCGTTGCACATATTTATTTGGAACGTGAAACGCGACATTGCCTCATAAAGCCAGTGGTTGTCAGGGCTCCATGTAGAGAAGTCGAGCTCATCGATACCGGCGTCGTTCCAGTTCTTACCGATAAGAGCCTCATCGGTCGGAAGCTCCTCAAGGTTCCAAAGCTGACGTATGTAAGTACCGGCACCGCCGTCGTCTACAGTGATGTCAGAGCCACCTTGAGGACCAGAAACTACAAGTCCGTTGTAAAGTTGATAGAAGAATCCCTCATATTCAGCAGCCGAATTGAGTTCGGTCTTGCTGTTCGGGTCGTTTGGCTTCATATCAAGGTCGCCCACACACGAAGGCATAGCCATCATTGAGAATGCGAGGCATCCGTAAGCCAATATATTTCTGAATTTCTTATTCATGTCTGTAACGATTTAATGATTAGAATTGAGCCACAAGACCGAGAGAGAATGTCACAGGACGTGGGTAGATGTTTTTGTCTACACCGCCACCGACTTCTGGGTCAAGACCTTTATATTTTGTGATAACAAATGGGTTTTGAACTGCTCCATACAGACGCAGACGGAGGTTGTTGTTCAAAAGAGTAGGCCATGTGTAGCCGAGCGTGATGTTGTCGCAACGCACGAAGCTTGCGTTCTGCACGAAGTAGTCGCTTGTGCCTTGAGTCAAGTTGATTTCTTTAAACAGCTGAGTGTCTGCCATCAAGTTGCTGACTGGGAGAGACGCTGTAGAAGAAATCGAAGAGTTGCCAACCTGAACATCGTTGAACACGTAGTTGCCGATGCTTGCGCGCAATGCGAAACCGAAATCCCAGTTCTTGAAGTTGAACGTGTTGGTCCAGTTCATTGTCACCTTAGGATCCTTGCTGTGGTACATATACTTATCGTCAGAGTTGATCACGCCGTCACCGTTGCGGTCAACAAACATGCCTTCGATAGCCTTTCCGTTTTCATCATAAACCTGCTCGTAAACATAGAAGCTGCTTGCCGGATAACCCACTTTGTGTGCAAGCACTGTACCGCCTGTACCTGCAGAGATACCGTCGCCGGTAGCAACGAAGTAATTCTTGTCGTCGCCCTTGAGCAGTTTTGTAATCTTGTTCTTGTTCCAAGCCACGTTGTAAGAAGTTGTCCAAGTGAAGTTCTTCTTTACAATTGGACGGGCAGTGATTGCGAATTCAACACCGATGTTCTCCAACGAACCGATGTTGGCGTTCATTGCGTTGGTAAGGTTTGAACCAGCGTCGACAGTCACCCAGTTCAACAAGTCTTCAGTGTTGCGCTTGTAGAAGTCGAGGCTTGTAGTTACACGGTTGTTAAGGAATGCCATGTCGATACCGGCGTTCCAAGTGGTTGTCTCCTCCCATTTAAGGTCGGCGTTGTAACCGTTGGCTTTGATAACTGTGATCCAGCCGCCGTTTCCGTCTGGATAGCGGTATTGGTCTTTACCAATCATATAAACCGGCAAGTAAGGGAAGAAGTCGTCGCCGAGGTCCTGCTGACCGGTGATACCCCAGCCTGCACGGATCTTGAAGTCGTTCATCACGCTCTTTGCGCCCTTCATCCAAGGCTCTTCAAGCAAACGCCAAGCGAGAGCCAACGATGGGAATGTACCCCAACGGTGCTCTTCGGAGAAGCGGCTTGTTCCGTCCTCACGCACTGTGACAGTGAGCAAGTAGCGGTCGAGCAGAGAGTAGTTTACACGTCCGAAGAAAGATACCAACTGGTTCTGTGAGCCAGAGTAGTTTGTATCCACACCCTGATATTTCTCACCGGCATACTCTCCGCTTGTTGCATAGCTGTAGTCATGACCGATGCGGTGGAATTTCTGCCAAGAGTAACCACCGGTAATGTCGAAGTTTGAGTTGATGCTCTTCACGTCCTTCTTGTAGTTAAGGTAGAAGTCGAGAAGAAGGTTGTATTTCTCCTGCCATTCAAACTTTGTAGTTTCTTTGCCGTCGTGGATAATTGAAGTGCTTCCGTCAGAGTTCTTGATGGTGTAGCCTCCTTTCCAAGCCATTGGAGAGTTTTCTCCGGTAATGTTTGTAACGTCCGACTTGCTGTAGTCGTAACCGAGGTTCAAGTTTGCGTGCAAATCGCGGAGGAACGGCATTGCGAGGTCGAGCTGCAAGTTGCCGATGCTCTGCCATACTTTAGAGCGGCTGTCGTAGTCCTGAATCAACGCCACCGGGTTGAGAGCCTTCAGAGTGTTGATCGACGTACCTGGGTCGTTAGGACCTGCAACAGAAGTGTTGACGTATGTTGTCCAACCGTTGAAAGCGTTGCCGTCAGGGTTCTTCACAGGAAGAGTCGGGTTGAAACCGATTGAGTTGCCAAGTGCCGATCCGTCATAGAAACGGTTGGCTACGTAGGCACCTTTAAGATTGAGGTTGACTGCCAACAAGTCGTCGAAGAACTTTGGAGTCAAGTTGATGCCGAGAGTGACGCGGTCCATCTTTGAAGTCTTGATGATACCGTTGTTGCCGGTGTAGGCAAGGCTCACGCGATAAGGCAGACATCCTACTGTACCGCCAATGCCGAGGCTGTAGTCATGTGAAACAGACGTGCGGAGAATTTCCTTCTGCCAGTTTGTGTTGTATGTGCCAAGTGCCTGTGCCTGTGCCGACTCTGCTCCATAATAATTGTTGATGAAAGAACGGAACTCGTCGCCTGTCATCATATTCACGTAGTTGCGTGGAGTGTTGACATAAGCGTTGGCAGTGAAGTTGATTTGTGGTCTGCCTTTCTGTCCTTTCTTTGTAGTGATGATGATGACACCGTTTGATGCACGCGAACCGTAGATTGCTGTTGCCGACGCATCCTTGAGGATTGTCATGTTCTCGATGTTCTCAGGCGATACAAACGACAATGGGTTGTTCGAACCGAGTGTTCCCTTTGTGTCCATAGGCACACCGTCGATCACGATCAACGGGTCGTTGGTTGCGTTCAAAGAAGCACCACCACGGATACGGATTGTAGCGCCGCCCTCAGGCTGGCCACCGTTTGATGTGACAACCACACCAGGAGCGGCTCCAACGAGGAGGTCTTGTGCGGAAGTTGCAAGACCGGCTTCGATTTCGTCCGGTTTCAAAGTAGAGATGGCGCCAGTGGCGTCTTCCTTCTTCACTGTACCGTAACCGATAGCCACAACTTCGTTGAGCACTACGCTGTTGGTTTGAAGTTTTACTGTTAATTTGTTGCGGCCGTCAACATTAACGTTCTGTGTCTTGTAGCCCACATAAGTGACTTGCAGGACAGCGTTCTTGTCAACGTTCAACACGAAATTTCCATCGAAGTCGGTAGCGGTTCCCGCTTTCGTCTTCGAATCAACAACACTGGCACCAATTATTGGTTCGCCATTTTCATCGATGACCGTACCTTGTACAGCCATTTTCTGTGAAAACGCAGGCAGCGCAAACAACATCGCCATAAGCAACGTGATAAGTCCCCTACGATTCAACTGAAAACTAAAGCTCTTCATTCAAGAATTGATTAAGTTTTACATAGGTATTTAATAATCTCAATTTATTCTCTATTGTGCATATCGTTATTGCAGATTCAAGGCATAGATTCTGCGTTATTCTTCTTTTAAAGTAGATCTTAATACTCCATTGATTACATACAACAACAATAATACGCTTGCAAAACTACAACTATTTTTCTGAGAAAATAAATTTTTAAGCGGTATTTTCTCGTTTAACAAGAGTTAATGTTGTTTTTAACAAAAAGCAGGAAAGAAACACCTGCATGCCTCTCCCCTGCCGTTATGTTTTCGCCCGACGGTTGTCAATAAGAAAGAATCTGCAACCCGCGTTCGGTCATCAGGAACGTGTGTTCCCATTGCGCCGACGGCAACTCGTCGTCGGTCACTACGGTCCAACCGTCTTCCTCGTCGACAAACACCTGCCATTTGCCCATGTTGATCATCGGCTCGATGGTGAATACCATACCCGGCACGAGAAGCATTCCCGTTCCCGGACGGCCAAAGTGCAACACCTCAGGCTCTTCGTGGAACTCCAGTCCTACGCCGTGTCCGCAAAGGTCGCGCACCACAGAGAACCCGTTCTTTTTGGCGTGGCGCTCGATAGCGTGTCCGATGTCGCCGACAAAGCCATAAGGCTTTGCCGCCTTCATACCCAATTCAAGGCATTCCTTTGTCACACGCACAAGCTTTTCCTTCTCCGGCGTGGTTTTCCCGATTATGAACATGCGGGAGGCGTCGGAATAGTATCCGTCGAGAATCGTCGACACGTCGACATTGATGATGTCGCCTTCCTCGAGGATTTCGTCCTCCGACGGAATGCCGTGGCAAACCACCTCGTTGATCGACGTGCACACGCTCTTAGGGAAGCCCTCATAGTTGAGCGGCGCCGGGATGGCTCCATGGTCGACAGTGTAGTCATACACCAGCTTGTCGATTTCCGCCGTGCTCATTCCGGCATGTATTTCCTTTTCCACGAGGTCGAGCACTCCGGTGTTGATTTTTCCGCTGCGGCGGATACCCTCAATCTGTTCTGGTGTCTTTATGAGTTTCGGCGACGGCACAAGGTGTCCGTGCTCTTGATAAAACAAAATCTTGCGGTCCATGTCCGTAAGTTCCTTGCCCTTAGGCACAATCCAATTACGTCTGTATCTCATTGCTTCGAATTGTTAAAATGTCAAACCCGGCAGACCTAAAAAAACAGCCTGTCCGCAGTCCGCAAAATTATACATTTAATTGCTGGCTCGCAAAAAAGAGCCCCTTTTTCCGCGCCCGCAACTATTTTTTATGCCGTTTGTCGCGGCAATATTGCCGCGGTGCGATTCCGTGTTTCTTGATAAAGGCGCGCCGAAACGTGCTGAGCGAATTGAAACCCACCGTTGTGGCTATCTCATCCTGCGTCATGGAGCAGTCGCCGCAGGCAAGCATCGCCTCCGCATCGGCAATGCGGTAGCCGTTGACAAAGTCGCAGAAATTAGTGCCGAGCGTATTGTTGAGCCATGCCGACAAATAGCTGCGGTTGGTGCCTATCTCGCGTGCCAGCTGGCTTACCGACAAATCGTGGTTGCGGTGCAGTTTCTTTTCAACAAACAGTGCCTCCACCTCCGCGCTGAAGTCGGGCATACCTTCCAGCGCCGGCTGCTTTTCCGACATAATCTGCCTCACTTCGTCAATGCTGCGCCCAACCTTGCGGTAATGATGGTTGACCGCAACCCAAACCACCGTGACAATCACGATATATGCGATGTTGGAAATGCTCGACTCAACATAGCACGAATATATCCAAGCCGCCAGCACCGACAGAAACATCGCTATCGCCCGCCACATCCACCGCTTGTCGGCCGACGAGAAGTTTTGCCGCACGATGTAGTGGTAGCGTTTTGTCAGCACGGCGATGCGCACCGCCCATATCAGACAGTAGACTGCCATACCAACGATGTTGATGTCAAAGAAGATGTCGTTTGCCGTCACGATGTAGAGCACAAGCATCAGCAGGTAGAATGCCGAATTCTGCACGATGCGCGACCACGTTATGTAGATTGGCGACAAGAGCTCGACCACGAAAAACACGCATGTGAACACCGCCGACATGTCAACAAGCAGCAACGTGCGGTATAGGTGTCGATGCAATTGCGTGTCGATACACGAATAGATTGGATCCTTCAGCACCAGCAAGAACCAAAAAGCCATTATCGCCGCTGCCGTGCGGTAGAAGCGCTGCTCACGGCGGTGGCGGAAGTATGTCGCACTCTCATAGATGAAATATGCGCTGCAAAGCCCGTATACGAAGTTTTCGGCGGTGCCGAGAAATACTGCTGTGTTCATACTGAGGTTCGGAGGGAAAAAGACAGGCACACAACAGGTTGTTTCTCCACCCGTATATGCCTGTCCTATATTGTAACGTATTGCCTAAGCGTTATTTGCCGGCATACTTGGCTGCCTGCTCAGCAATCAGCTTAGGATCGTCGAAGTAGTTGATTCGCATTGCACGGCGCACATCGGCAAGAGTCTCGGCAGCCACTGCGCGTGCCTCCTCGCTGCCTCGGCGCAGAATCTCAAACACGCCGGGGATATCCTGTTCCCATTGTTTGCGACGTTCGCGAATCGGAGCGAGTTCTTCCTCAAGCACACTGATGAGAATCTTCTTCACCGTGCCGTCGCCCACGCCTCCGGCGCAATAACGGTCCTTCAAATCCTGAAGGCTCTCGAATTCCGAGCAATGACGTTTGAATTTCTCATCGGTGCAGAATGCGTCGAGATATATGAACGGGCAGTTGCCCTCAAGGTGTCCGGGGTCGCTGATGTTGAGATGGAGAGGGTCGGTATACATGCCTTTCACCTTCTTTGCAACATCTTTTGATGTGTCGCTGAGGTAGATGCAGTTGCCGAGCGACTTGCTCATCTTTGCCTTTCCGTCGGTTCCTGGCAGACGCAGGCAGGCAGCGTTTGTAGGCAGCAGGATTTCCGGCTCAACAAGCGTCTCGCCGTACACGTTGTTGAAGCGTCCCACGATTTCGCGGGTCAATTCAATCATCGGCTCTTGGTCCTCACCGGCAGGCACTGTGGTGGCGCGGAAAGCGGTGATGTCGGAAGCCTGGCTCACCGGATAGCAGAAGAATCCCACAGGGATGCTCGTCTCGAAGTTGCGCATCTTGATTTCTGTCTTCACCGTAGGGTTGCGCTGCACGCGCGACACTGTCACGAGGTTCATATAATAGAATGCCAGCTCTGTCAGTTCCGGCACCGCCGACTGCACGAAAATCGTAGTCTTGGCAGGGTCCAATCCCGCCGACAGATAGTCGAGAGCAACCTCAACGAGGTTTTGGCGGATTTTCTCTGGATTGTCGGCATTGTCGGTAAGTGCCTGAGCGTCGGCAATCATCACAAAAATTTTGTCGTACTCACCTGAGTTCTGCAGCTCAACGCGACGTCGCAGCGAGCCTACGTAGTGACCCAGGTGAAGTTTTCCTGTAGGGCGGTCGCCCGTAAGTATGATTTTTCCCATAATATTCTGATTGCTTTTATGTTAGAACAAATATCCTACCCCAACGTTGAAGTATATCGGATACATGCTGAATGTTATCGTCTTGAAGCTTTCGGGGAAAGCCGAATTCAATCCCCACGAAAGGTCGGCATAGAGCTTCAGATGCTTGAACGCTTCCCAGTCGACTCCGGCTTGAAGTCCCCACTGAAATTTGCGCAACTCGTCGGAGAAGTCGTAAGTTGCCGTGGCATCGCCTGTAAACACTGCCTTTTCACCCGTCGGATCGCCGTTGCGCAGATATCCGTCGTAGACGAAGCCGTTGAATTTACCCTCGATTAGGTACGACAGGAATACGCCCAGCTTGAGGTTGGTGCGTGGATGCACTTTATAGACGCCCACGATAGGGAATGACAGAAACGAGTTGCGCACCGACGTTTTCACGCCACCAGTCCATCGGCCGCTTGCAACGGCGCCCTCACTGAGGATTTCCATACCGTAGTTTTTCACGCGGGCGTCGGTCTCCATATTCTTGTTTTCAAGTTTCACTCCGAAGCCCACCCCCCAGTGCTTGTCGAAGAACCGCGTGAAGTCGGCCTCGCCCGAAAAGCCAACGGAAGGCTTGTAACTCTTGATTTCGCGGATTTCGGCAGGCAGCGGAATCGGCGATGTGCCGCCGATGTTGTAGCCCGCGCGGAGCTCAATGTTCCATCCCTTGAGGGCGGCGTTGATAATCTTCTGTGTGCGGCTCTGCTGCGCCTGCGCAGCAGATGGGATTAATGCTGCCGCCGCCAGTATGATAACTGCATATATCTTCTTCATTGTAGTCATTTTTTATTCGTTGGTTACTTTGATGTTGCGCACATCGAGCGTGCTGCCTACGGCACCGCGGAAATAGTCGCCCTCGGCACTTGAAGCGATGACGATGCCCAGCCGGTAGACACCCTTCGCAAGAAGGTCTGCATTTACTGCCTTTTTGTATTTGTCGTAGTCGAATTCGATTTCAAACTTCACCCAGTCGTCGTCGCCCAGTCCAGTCTCGTGGGCGTCGGTCAGGTTGGCGAGAGCCACCATGTTGGGGTGCATGAAGTCGTTGTAGTGCACGTTGCTGTCGATAAACTTCACGTCGTCGTCGCTTTCGAAGAAGATTGCGTAGATTGAGAAAATGTCTTTGCGTCCGACCACTACGTTTCCTTTGCCGTCGGTAAACACGTCGCCGGCCTTGAAGCGGTATTCGCCCGACAGCTTGACGGGCTTGTAGTTGTAAGGCTCGCCAAACCGAGTGGCTTCACGAGGTTGGGAGACGGCACTGCCCAAGTCAAATTCGCCCTGGAAGATGTTGCCGGCGGCGATAGGCATTTTCACCTGTGCGCCGAATCCTCCGGTTGAACGCGTCACCAGTCGGATGTATTCCGGCTGGGCATACTTCCCACCGTTCACGAAGCTGGTCACGTTATCGTTGTCGGTCTTCATCGTGGTGCCTTCTGGGAAAACAGCCAGCGTGGGGAAGAATTCCCAGATATGGTCTTTGTAGTTATCTTTGCCGTATGCAGCGCGCGCCGCTTTGTTTGCCTCGCCGCACATCACGTAGCCCGGATTGCCCGACGACCAAGCCATCAGGAAGTTGCCATTATCGTCGTATTCGTTGAAGATTGAATATTTCTTCGTAGGGTCGAGCTCCACCTTGTTGAACAGATATTCGCTCGGCTTCAGCTGCTGCACCACCTGCACGCGGTAGGTTTTGTGCCATTCGCCGTCCTGCGAAGTCACGGTGTATGACACGGTATGGTCGTCAGCGTTCAGGAAGTTCTGGACCGAGCCGCTTGCCGGACTGATTGTAGCGCCTTCGGTCAGCGTGAACGTAGGCGCGAGCTTCGAGATGTCGGCGTCAGGCACGACGTTTACCGTCACGCGGTTGTTGGTGATTGTTGGGTCAGAAACGACGATCTCCGACGGAAACGAACAGGTTATGATGTCGCATTCCGTGTTGAGAGCCTCGTCCTGAATGCATGATGTGGCTGCAAGCACTGTCGCCGCGACAACCACTGTTTTATATACAAAATTCATAATAATTCATTAATAATGGTTGCAAAGTTACTGAATTTATTCCATTTTGCTGCAACAGTGAATTTTTTTATTCCGAAAATGTTGTGTAAGTTTGCATAAAAGGTTATAACAGGACTACATTTATGAAATTTATATCTTGGAACGTCAACGGGCTTCGCGCCTGCGTTGGCAAAGGCTTTGAGGAGTCGTTCAACGCTCTCGACGCCGATTTTTTCTGCCTGCAGGAGACAAAGATGCAGGCTGGTCAACTCGACTTGCAGTTTGACGGCTACCGCTCCTACTGGAACTATGCCGAGAAGAAAGGCTACTCCGGCACTGCCATCTATACCCGCCACGAACCGCTGTCGGCGGCATACGGCATCGGCATTGCCGACCACGACACCGAGGGCCGCGTGATAACGCTTGAATACGACACGTTTTACCTTGTGACGGTCTACGTGCCAAACTCGCAGGATGGTCTGCGCCGTCTGGACTACCGGATGTCGTGGGAAGATGATTTCCGGGCTTATCTGAAAGGGCTCGACAGCAAGAAGCCCGTGGTGGTGTGCGGCGACCTGAACGTGGCGCATCGCGAAATCGACCTTAAAAACCCGAAAACCAACCGCCGCAACGCCGGATTCACCGATGAGGAACGCGGAAAGATGACCGAGCTGCTCGACGCCGGATTCACCGACACGTTCCGCCACTTCCATCCCGACACGCCCGACATATATTCGTGGTGGTCGTATCGCTTCCATGCCCGCGAGAAGAACGCAGGGTGGCGCATCGACTATTTCCTCACGTCGGCGCGCCTCGACGACAAGCTGCAAGATGCAAAAATACACACCGAGATTTTCGGCTCAGACCATTGTCCCGTGGAGGTCGACATTGATTTGTAGACCGATTGTTAAAAAACAGAGCCGCCTGCAATCCGAGATTGCAGGCGGCTCTGTTTTTTAACAATGCTGCCGTCAGTGATTCAGCAAGGCGTTCATAGCGTCGAAACGTGCCAACTGGTCTTCGCCAAACTTGGCGAGATCCTCGCGAATGCTGTCGACAGTCTTCACAGTGTCGGTTTTCGACTTTGAGAAAAACTTGTCGGCATAGCATACAATCTTCTCCTCCAGCGTCACCGGAATCATGTCGCGGTGAGGCAGCGGAAGGTTGTCGCGTTCTATTTCAGCAGCCGATATTCCCGCGCCCGTATGACGTTCGCAAACCCGCGCGTACGGCTCCATTGAAGCATCGATGCCACGCAGCATTTCCGCGCCGAGGATGCCGTGACGGATATAAGGCTCGTCGCCGTTGCAGAAAATCGACGGCGCATGCGTCTTTATGATTCCGACATCGTGGAGCAGAGACGCGTCGTAGACAAAATCCTGGTCGGCTTCCGGGAAACGCGACGCAATGTCGAGCGCCATTTCAGCCACCTGGCAACTGTGATGCCAAAGCAGCTTGAAAAGGTCGCTGTCCTCGTCGTAGAACTTCAGCAACACGTCTTTAGCCGAAAGATTTCCTATCATGGTCGCTTACAGTTCGATAATCGTGTTCCAGTTATGCACATCCTCTTCCTCTCCAAGCTGGATGCCGCGGAGACGGTTGTAGAGTTTTGTGCTGAGAGGACCCGGTTTGCCGTCTTTCGAGATTACGTAAGAGCGGTTGTTCTCAGGGTCGTCGATACGCTCGATAGGGCTGATTACAGCCGCCGTTCCGCAAGCGCCAGCCTCTTCAAGCGTCGAAAGCTCATCTTCCGGGATTTGACGGTGTTCCACCTTGATGCCCATATCCTCGGCGAGCTGCATAAGGCTCTTGTTGGTGATTGACGGAAGGATTGACGTAGACAACGGAGTGATGTATGTGTTGTCCTTGATTCCGAAGAAGTTGGCAGCGCCACACTCGTCCATATATTTCTTCTCGCGTGCGTCGAGATAGAACTCTGCCGAATATCCGGCAGCGTGAGCCTCGCAGCTTGCACGCAGACTTGCTGCATAGTTTCCGCCCACCTTGAATGTGCCTGTGCCGAGAGGCGCGGCGCGGTCATACTTACGGGTAATGACGTAAGGCGTGGTCTTGAATCCGCCCTTGAAGTAAGGTCCAACCGGCGAAACGAAAATCACAAACAGATATTCCGTGGCAGGTTTAACGCCAACTTGAGCCGACATACCGATTTCGAGCGGACGGATGTAGAGCGATGCTCCGCTGCCGTAAGGCGGAATGAAACGTGCGTTCAGACGCACAACCATTTTCACCATATCCATGAATTTCTCCACTGGCAACGCCGGCATCATAATGCCTTCAGCCGAACGCTGGATGCGCTTTGCGTTCTCGTCCATGCGGAACACGCGCACCTGACCGTCCTTGCCACGGAACGCTTTCAATCCCTCGAAAGCCTCCTGGCCGTAGTGCAGACAGCTTGCAGCCATGTGCATTGGTATCAACTCTGACGAAAAGACTTCGATTTCGCCCCACTCGCCATTCTTGTAAGTACAGCGGACGTTGTAGTCTGTTGGAATATACCCGAACGACAGATTCGCCCAATCAATGTTCAACTCTTTCTCCATATCTTGTGATATTTTGTTGTTTTCTTATTGCTATGCAAACATACACAAAAAAAGTGGGAAAACCGAAGTTTCCCACTTTTATTCGTCTCTTTTGTCAATCTACAGGCAAATTTTTGTTCCCGCATACGGATCGGCTATCCTGTCGGCTTGCGTAATCACCACCGACTCCACCCCTGCCGACACGCAGGCAATGGCATTGTCGAGTTTCGGAATCATACCTCCGCTCACCACTCCCCGGCGCTTCAAATCGTCGAGCACGGCGGGTGTTATAGTAGGAATAAGGCTGCTGTCATCGTTCTCATCGGCAAGCACGCCCGGCTTCTCGAAACAGAACATCAGCGTCACGTCGTAGTGCGCCGCCATGGCTTTTGCCATCTCTCCCGCCATCGTGTCGGCGTTTGTGTTGAGCATGTGTCCACAACCGTCGTGGGTGAGCGGAGCGACCACCGGGCAACATCCGCTCTCAATCAGCGTCGCCACAGCCTCGGCATTCACCCTCTTCACGTCGCCGACCCATCCGTAGTCCACTGCCGACACATTACGCTTGTCGCTGAGCACAATGTTCATATCAGCCCCTGTGAGTCCCACAGCGTCAATGCCAAGGGCTTGCAGTCCAGCCACGATGCGTTTGTTGACAAGTCCGCCGTAGACCATAGTGACCACCTCGAGCATAGCCTCGTCGGTGATGCGGCGTCCGTCGACCATCTTCGTTTCCACACCGAGCCGGGCAGCCATCTGCGTGGCAGAGCGTCCGCCTCCATGCACGAGCAGTTTCTTGCCCTCCACCGCGGCGAAATCCTTAAGAAGGGAGTTGAGCGATTCAGAATTTTCCACAATCTTACCGCCCACTTTTATTATTGTCAAATGTTCTTTCATTGCTTGGAATTTTTAAGTGTAAATATAGAATAAATCCAGACCACAACGAATCCTGCCAACGGCACGACAAACGACAGCACCATTCCATGTGCGTCTGCCATCCATCCCATAAGCCACGGCCCCACAGCGCCGCCCACAGGCGTCATCATCAGAAACGACGATGCCCTTTTGGTCTTCTCGCCCAAGCCGCGCAGCGACAGGGCAAATATCGTAGGAAACATTATAGACTCGAAGAAATAGCCGGCAATCAACGCGCCCATCGACAGCGCGCCGCAGTCGGCCACAACTATTGTAGTGGTCACCACTGTCGCCGTAGCGCACACCACAAGCACCGCCTCCGCCTTCACGCGGCTCATCACGAGCGAGCCGACAACGCGTCCCACCATAAACAGCATCAGTCCGCCAAGCGACAAGAGCGTCGTCGCCGTGGGCTTGTCAAACCAGTTGCCGTCGGTGGCGTAGTTGATGAAGAAACTGTTGATGGAGATTTCCGAAATCTCGTAGCAGAACAGTGCGAACACGCCGAATATAAACGCAAAGTTGCGTGCCAGCGATGCGTTTCTTGCCTTTTCCGCAGAGCCGGCGGCACTGTCGTCTTCGTGAATCTCCGGCAGGCGCACACGGGTGAACACCACCGCCGCAAGCAGCACGAAGATGCCAAGACCCATATAAGGGAGCGCCACGCTGGCATTGTCGCGGAAAATCAGCCATCCGCCTACAATCGGCGCACACATCGCGCCAAGTCCGTTGAACGACTGCGCCATGTTGAGACGCGCGGCTGCCGTCTGGCGCGCGCCGAGTTCGGTGACATACGGATTTGCCGACGTTTCGAGAAACGTCAGTCCGCAACCGATTACGAACAGCGAGAACAGGAAAAACTCAAACGACATCAGCCATTCGCCAGGAATAAACAGCAGCGAGCCAATGCCATAGAGCAACAAACCGACAATCACGCCAGCCCGGTATCCCCGACGACTGATAAACAGTCCGGCAGGGATGGCCATCGTGAAATAGCCCGTATAGAGCATCACCTGCACCAACGCCGACCGCGTCTTTGTCATCTCAAGCACCTCCTGGAAATGCTTGTTGAGAACATCAAGGATTGCGTGGGCGAAACCCCACATGAAAAACAGCGACGTTATCAGGACAAACGTTGCCAAATATTTCTTTTCGACCAATGCTTTCTTCATTTCTTCCTATTATGATTGCTTTTTTCCGGTGCAAAATTAGAAAAATCTCGTGGATTATGACTAAATTTGCATAATATAGTACAAAACAGACGACGAAAAAAAGAAAGACGCAATATGGCAACAAAGACGAAAAAAAGATCAGGAAAGAAGTCGGAAATCAAGACCCTGGTTGTTGACTTTTTCAACAACCACAACAAGGAATCATTCAACTACAAGCAAGTGGCTGTTGACCTTGGCGTCACCGGACGCAGCGACCAATATCTCATTGCCGACATTCTCGACGACTTGACCCGAGACGGCTATCTTGTGGAACTCGTGCCGGGAAAATACCAGGCTTCTGAAATCACAACCTCCGCCGAGGGCACATTCGTGCGACGCAGCAACGGAAAAAACAGCGTAATCGTCGACGGAGCGGAAGTGCCTGTCTTTGTAGCCGAACGCAATTCAAAGCACGCCCTCAACGGCGACCGCGTGCGCGTGCATCTGTGCGCACAGCGCAAGGGTTTCGAGCCGGAGGCGCAGGTGCTTGAGATTATAGAGAAAAAAGAGCAAGTGTTTATCGGCACTCTGAAGGTGAGCAAGAACTACGCCTTCCTCGTGACCGACAGCAAATTCCTTGCCTGCGACATTTTTATACCAAAAGCGAAAATCAAAGGCGGCGAAAGCGGCGACAAGGCAATTGTGCGCATCGTGGACTGGAACGACGATGACAAGAACCCTACCGGCGAGGTGGTCGACATTCTCGGCCGAACGGGAGAAAACAACTCGGAGATGAACGCCATCCTTGCCGAATACGGTCTGCCTTACGTATACCCTAAGAACGTGGAGGCTGCCGCCGACAAAATCGACGCAGGAATAACACCGGAGGTCATAGCCGCCCGCGAGGACATGCGCGGCGTGACAACATTCACCATCGACCCGCGCGACGCAAAGGACTTCGACGACGCGTTGTCTCTGCGCAAACTGCCAAACGGAAACTGGGAGGCCGGCGTGCATATCGCCGACGTGACCCACTATGTGCGCCCTGGCTCAGTCATCGACAAAGAGGCGGAGAAGCGCGCCACATCGGTCTATCTCGTCGACCGCACAGTCCCGATGCTCCCAGAGCATCTCTGCAACGGCATCTGCTCGCTGCGCCCCAACGAGGAAAAACTGGCATACTCATGCATCTTTGAGATGGACGACAACGCCAACATCATCAACCACCGCATCCGCAAAACCGTGATAAAGAGCGACCGCCGCTTCACCTACGAGGAGGCGCAGGAAATAATCGAGACCGGCAAGGGCGACTATGCCGAGGAGGTACTCACCCTCGACCGTCTCGCCAAAGCGTTGCGCAAACGCCGCTTCGAGCATGGCTCGGTCAACTTCGACCGCTTCGAGGTGCGCTTTGAAATCGACGAGACCGGACACCCGATAAGCGTGTATTTCAAAGTGTCGAAAGACGCCAACAAACTTGTGGAAGAGTTTATGCTTCTTGCCAACAAGCAGGTAGCCACCGACATAGGCAATCCCGGCGGACGCAAGAAGGCCAAACCGTTTGTATACCGTATCCACGACAATCCAGACCCCGACCGCATGACCAATTTCGCCGAGATAGCCAACCGATTCGGCTACAAGGTGAGAACCACGGGCAAGCGCACCGACATCAACAACTCGCTCAACAAGATGCTCTCAAGCGTAAAGGGCAAGCCGGAAGAGAACCTGTTGTCGATTCTCGCCATCCGTTCAATGTCGAAGGCTGTATATTCAACCGTCAACGTAGGACACTACGGCTTGGCTTTCGACTACTACACCCACTTCACATCGCCTATCCGCCGCTACCCGGACATGATGGTGCACCGCCTGCTCGACAAATACCTTAACGGCGGACGCGCCGTAAACCGCGAGAAACTCGAAACCGAGTGCAAGCACTCTTCCGACATGGAACAACTGGCAGCCAACGCCGAACGCGCTTCCATCAAATACAAGCAGGTGGAATTCATGAAAGACCGACTGGGACAAATCTACGAAGGCTCGGTGTCGGGCGTGACGGAATGGGGAATCTACGTGGAACTCGACGAGAACAAATGCGAGGGCATGGTGCCTATCCGCGACCTCGACGACGACTACTACGAGTTTGACGAGAAGAACTATTGCCTCATCGGGCGCCGCAAGAAACACGTATACCAGCTCGGCGACAAGCTCACCGTGCAAGTGGCGCGCGCCGACCTCAACAAGAAGCAGCTCGACTTTGCAATCGTGGGCAACGAGGCCGACAAGAAGGCCGCCGCAACCTCTGTCAACAAAGAGGGCGACGTGGTGAGCACTGCCAAAAAGTCTAAGAAAAAATCCGACTCGCGAAAGGCCTCGAAGAAATCAAAGAAATCAAAATAAAAACGACATCATACGCATGAACATAACAGTCTACCTTTCCTCAAAATCTGACCTCAGCGACAACTTCACCAATGCCGTCAGCGCCATTGGCAAGGGCATCGGCGAGATGAACGCACGTCTGATCTACGGAGGCAGCAACGCCGGACAGATGCACATCCTCGCAGCCACTGCCAAACAGCACGGCGCAACGGTCACTGGAGTGATTCCGGAAGTGTTCCGGCAGCTGTCGGATCCCGTTGTCGACGAGATGATATACACTCTCGACCTCAGCGAGCGCAAAGCGCGTATGATTGAGCTGGGACAAATATTCGTCGCACTCCCCGGAGGCATCGGCACAATCGACGAGGTGATGAGCACCCTCGCCTCCCTCACTGTGAGCCGTAACTTCTCGAAACGCATCCTGCTGGTGAACGTAGACGGCGTGTTCGACCAACTCTACAACCAGCTGCAGTCGCTTGTGGAGCAGCGCCTTGCCGCTCCGGAGGCTGTCGCATTGGTGGAGCTCGTGGGAAGCGCGGAGGAAGCGATAGAAAAACTGCAACAACTAAACCGTTGATATTATGGTAAAGAAAAGTATTGTTTACACAGCCACCGGCGACAAAGGGACAACGTCGCTCGTAGGCGGCAAGCGCGTGTCGAAAGACGACGTGCGCCTTGAAGCGTATGGCACAGTCGATGAGCTGAACGCACACATCGGACTGCTCGACAACCTGCACAACGTGCCATCGGACATCAAAAGTTTCCTACGCGTAATTCAAAACAAACTCTTCAACATCGGAGCATATCTCGCCACCGAGACCGCCCCAGGCACAAAGGCAATGGGACTTGACGATGACGATATAGCCAACATCGAGCATCAGATAGACCTGCTCGACGCCGAACTGCCACCTCTCCGCAATTTTGTGCTTCCCGGTGGTAGCCGCATCTCTTCGCGCGCGCAGATTTGCCGCACCGTGGCACGCCGCTGCGAACGCCGCGTTGTGACTCTCGCCAACGAGCACGATGTGGACCAGAACGTGCTGACATACCTCAACCGTCTGAGCGACTATTTCTTCGTTCTTGCACGCTTCAACAACATCCACAACCAGATTGAAGAGATTTTTTGGGACAAGGATTGCAAATAAACAAGCAATTGACAGGTTTTTAACTAAATTTAAACCCGCATTCTATTTGAAATTTGTTTTTTTACTATCTTTGCAGTCTCAATAAAAAAACGCAGATTAAAAACGATAGAATTATGTATTGGACTCTTGAACTCGCATCAAAGCTTGAAGATGCGCCCTGGCCAGCAACCAGAGAAGAACTTATCGACTACGCCATGCGTTCTGGTGCTCCGCTCGAAGTTATCGAAAACCTTCAGGAAATGGAAGATGAAGGCGAAGTGTATGAATGCATCGAAGACATTTGGCCTGACTATCCAAGTAAGGAAGATTTCTTCTTCAACGAGGACGAATACTAAGAAGCCCACAAGCTGACTCGCTCAGCTTCGAGCATTGAATATAAGCGGTATAGGAATTGTCAACATTCCTATACCGCTTTTCCGTTCTTTTACCGTCAAAGGCAGTGCAAGCCGAGCGCAATGAAGTTTACTTCAATTGCTGAAGCGCAAGTCGCGTCAGATATCTAACTGCAGAGGCTTACAGTAGTTTATTGGAATGCGTATGGTGGATGTAATCACATAAACTGAAATGGGGACATATTTACCAGCGATATTATACTAATTTTCAAATAAAAAGCACTACCTTTGCTTTCGAATTTTGTCACAAGTGACATTATTTGGAAGCATATGATAGTAAGCAGAAGTAAATACATCGACCAATTAGTACGTTCAAAAGGGAATGGACTGATTAAAATAGTCACTGGACTACGCCGTTCTGGTAAGTCTTTCCTACTAAAGAAACTCTTTCGCCAGCATTTGCTTAATGAGAGAGTTGCAGAAGACCATATCATAATCATTGATATGGAAAGTCGTAAGAACAAGGACTTTAAAGACCCAGACTTTTTGCTTGATTGGGTTGAAAAAGAAATGAAGGACGACTCTACTTATTATATAATCATTGATGAAGTGCAGGAAATCAGTGACTTTGTGGAGGTTCTTTCAACACTTTCGGTGACAGAAGGAGTGGATGTATATGTCACTGGCTCAAACTCTCGCTTTCTTTCGTCAGATGTGGTTACGGAATTCCGTGGCAGAGGTGATGAAATTCATATTTGGCCTTTGTCGTTTGCGGAGTTTATGTCTGTTTATGAAGGTTCAAAGGAAGAAGGATGGGCTGGATATCTGATGTTTGGAGGTCTACCACAACTTCTCACACAAGTTGGTGACGACAAGAAAGCAGACTTTTTGCGTCGTCTGTATCGCACCGTGTACCTTAGAGACATATACGAGAGAAATCCGATAGAAATGAAAGCAGAGTTTGAAGAACTCTCAAAGATAGTGGCATCAAGTATCGGTGCACCAGTTAATGCGCAGAATATAGCAAATACATTCAAGTCTGTCAGTAAGGCTCAGGGTATCAGTGTTAAGACCATTTCCACGTATTTGGGATATATGCAAGACTCATTCTTGATAGAGAAGTCTGAACGGTATGACATCAAAGGGAGAAAGTATATTGGTGCTCTTTGCAAATACTATTATCAAGACATAGGTTTACGCAATGCGATTCTTTCATTCCGCCAAAACGAGACAACGCATATTATGGAGAATGTCATTTACAATGAAATGCGTATGCGCGGCTGGCTTGTTGATGTTGGCAATATCTTTCATCGTGTCAGAAATGAGGCAGGCAAGCAGCAACGTGTAACACTTGAAGTCGATTTTGTTTGTAATAAGGGGAGTGAGCGTATCTATATTCAGTCTGCCTACAAAATGCCAGATGTGGAAAAGATGGAACAAGAGAAACGTTCTCTGAAACTTGTAGATGATTCTTTCCGAAAGATAATAGTGGTGGGGGAACATACAAAAACATGGAGTGACGAGAATGGTATACAGATAGTCAGCATTTATGACTTCCTATTGACCCCATCATTTACAGAGTAGAGTATAGCATTGTCTTTATGGGCTGTAACAGGGTCACAGTTTTGCTTTTTACGGTCTTTCACTACGAAATAAAATGATCGAAAAGGCTGACGCAACGGTATAATAACTTGAAACTCATTACGCCTTACCCCTCATCAACGAAGACGAATACTAAAAAGCCCACAAGCTGACTCGCTCAGCTTCAAGCATTGAATATAAGCGGCATAGGAATTCCTATACCGCTTTTTTCAGTCACAAAAATATGCGTAAAACGCTTGTCAATATGAATATAAATCTATACATTTGCCTTATAACTGTGGCTTTTGCCATGCAATCATTGCAACTATCATATTAATTAACCAACCAATAAACCATCTTTACTATGGCAAATCTATTAGACGAAACTCAGGGACCAATCAATGACAACGGACGCGACATCCATGTCATAGACCGCCAACTCCCAGTGACAATCACATTCAAATCAACTCTATTTGAGATTGCCCTATGGGTGACAATCCCGGTTCTGACATTACTTTATGTGTCCTTTATGGGCAACAAGCTCGAATCGCCGGAAATGGTGGCTCTGATTGGCTGCGTGTGCGGCATATTGCCGGGAGTGATATTCATCTTTATGAAAATTTCCGCACGCAACTACTTCCAGCAACTCGAACAGCGCATCCAAGCCGAAGCGTCAAACATCGACAACTACCTCGAACAGCGGGTGCAGATACTTCAGAATGTAGTAGGTCTTGTTGACCGCGCCGTAGACCTTGACAAGGACGTGATGAAGGCTGTGGCAGCATTGCGCGGAGGGAAAATCAACGACGCCAACCGCAGCGACGTAAACAGCCAGCTGAATATGGCTTGCGGACGGCTGTTTCCTCAAGTTGAAGCCTATCCCGAACTGAAAGCCCACCAGGCGATAGCCGACGCCATGCAGCAGAACAGCTATCTGCAGCGTGAAATCACGGCTGCCCGCACGGTATACAACAGCAGGGTGACTCAATGGAACACCGACATCTTTGCTTGGCCTACCAAGATGATTGTCGCAGCCCGTCAAGGCTACACGACAAGAATCCCGTTTACCGCCTCTGCCGAGACCCGCGAGATGGCTCGCAGCAAATTCTTTTAATCGGCGGTGATGACAGACGACATCTATGACCCGCTCGATGAATATGTCAACACGTTTCAACCACGCTTCGAGCAGGTAGCGAAAGACACATTCGCCCAACTGGCGAAGGAAGCCCAGGTGGATGTTGACGCCAACCGACAGACGTGCCGTTTGCTGTACGACGCAGAGAAGTCGCTCGGCGCGGTGAAATCACGCATCGGCTGGACAACGTTCTTATGCGTCATTCTTTGGTGCTGCGCAGCCATAGGAATTTTTGTCATCTGCAAAGATTACGGCACGATGAGCCCGGCAATCGCCACCGCTGTATTGTTGTCGGTATTGGCTGCTGTCATCTTGCTCTTATCCGTGATTCATCCACGCCTCAAAAGACTGAAGACTGAACGCGGCGACCTGAAGCAGACCATCGCGCAACACAAGGACGAGGCATGGGAGCAGATGGCGCCATTAAATCGCCTTTACGACTGGGATGTGCTGACGCGCATGATGACCGAGACCGTGCCTCGGCTTGAATTCGATCCTTACTTCACCGAGCAACGCCTCGCCGACCTGCGTCAGGTATATGGGTGGGACGACACATTCAATGCCGTGCGTTCGGTTGTCTACTCCCATTCCGGCCTTATCAACGGCAATCCGTTCGTGCTTTGCCGCACGCGCAAGATGGAGATGGGCACAAAGACATATTACGGCCACAAAACCATCTATTGGACCACACGCGAATATGGCTCAGACGGCAAGATGAAGACCGAACACCATTCCCAGACCCTCACTGCCAGCGTCACAGCCCCCTATCCCGGATATTACGAGAAGACACGACTTATATATGGCAATGTGGCAGCCCCCAACCTCACGTTCTACCGCAAGAAGAACAGGCTTGCCAGCTGCAAAGGGTCGCTGTCATACAGATGGCACAGACGAAAGTTGCACAACAAGGCGCGCAATCTCAGCAAAGGCGACTATGCCATGATGACAAACGAGGATTTCGAAGTGGCGTTCGACACCAGCAACCGCAACGACAACCAGCAGTTTGCCCTGCTCTTCACGCCACTTGCTCAAGCCAATATGCTCAAGTTGCTTCAAGACGATGACGTGGGCTATGGCGACGATTTCGATTTTGTCAAGGACCACATGATAAACACCATCATTCCCGACCACATACAAGCCATCGACCTTGATATGAATCCGCGCCAATATCAACACTTTGACTACGACCAAGCGGAGCACGACTTCCACGACATCAACGCACGCCTCTTCCGCGCCATATATTTCTCTCTGGCTCCATTGCTCTGCGTGCCGATGTACCAGCAGATAAGGTCGCGACAGGACATTTATGGAAGCCACATGCAGCGCCAAAGCGCATTCTGGGAACACGAGGCTCTTGCAAACTTCTGGGGTCAGGCGTATTTCAAACACCCGCAGTGTGTCACCGACAATATCCTCAAGACCAAGGCCCACAAGGACTCCGACGGCTCGACCACAATCACCGTCTTTGCCCATGGATACCGGACTGAAAAGCGCCTCACCTACATTTCAAAATGGGGCGGCGACGGCAGGACCCATCAAGTGCCTGTGTATTGGGACGAGTATCTTCCTGTTGTAGGTCAAGGAAGCATCAGCATGACTGAAGACAACAGCGCAGATGCCGCCACTTCTCAGAAACAGCGCATAGACCACATCTCAGACGTGCTGAAGAAATCGGGGCTGAACGTGTACCGCAGACATATTGCCTCCAAAGTGCGATAAGAAAGCCTCTGATTTTTGCTCCTGCCCCGGCACAAAGCGGCGCAGCCACAGCCCATAAAAAAGCCGTTCACGCGAGTGCGTGAACGGCTTTTTTATGGAATAAGATACTTTGTCTTACTTTGATTTCTTCGCCATCTTGCGACGCATCATCGAGTAAGCCACCGGAGTTGCGACATAGATTGTCGACAACGTACCGAGGATCACACCGAAGAGCATTGCGAATACGAATCCGCGGATTGTCTCACCACCGAGCAGGAAGATTACGAAGAGCACGAGCACCGTAGTGGTCGATGTCATCACCGTACGTGTCAAAGTCGTGTTGAGCGACTTGTTGATCACGTCGCGGCGGTCCTGCTTAGGATAGAGTCCCACCATTTCACGGATACGGTCGAATACCACCACGGTATCGTTGATTGCGTAACCGATGATTGTAAGGATAGCTGCAATAAACTGCTGGTCGATCTCCATAGAGAATGGGAGCACACCCCAGAAGAGCGAATAGAAGCCGATAATCACAAACGATGTGAATGCCAGCGAAACCAACGCACCCATAGAGAACGAGAAGTCGCGGAAACGGAGCAGGATGTAGAGTGCAATCGCAACGAGTGAGAGAAGCACTGACCAGACAGCACCGCGGGTCATGTCGTCGGCAATCGACGGTCCGACCATTTCCGAAGAAACCACACCATGGTGCTCATCCTTGACGTTGAAGTTGTCATAGCTCATACCGTTGAGCTCATCTTTCAAACCAGCGTAAAGTTTCTGCATGATTTCCTGGTCCACATTGTCGCTGTTGTCGTTGATCTTATAGTTGGTCGACACGCGCACACGGCTGTCGTTGTCAACAGTGATTACAGAAACAGAAGCGTCAGGGAACATCGGCATCAACTTCGTTGTGATGTCGTCGGTCTTGACAGCGTGGTCGAATTGCACCACGTAGTTGCGTCCGCCAGAGAAATCGATACCCTTGTTGATGCCACGCACGAAGAACGAAACAATAATCACTACTGTGATAGCGGCAATCACTGTCCAAGCCTTCTTGGTTTGTCCGAGGAAATCAACTCTTGTGCCGGTAAGGAAGTTGCGGCTGAATCGTGTTGTAAATGTGTATGTGCGCTCTTTCTTCTTCAACAATGCCTCAAACACAAGGCGAGAGATAAACACTGCTGTGAAGAACGAGCAGATGATGCTTATGAGCAATGTAGTTGCGAAGCCCTTAATCAAACCTGTACCGTAAACCATCAAGATGATAGCAGTGATTACAGAAGTAAGGTTCGAGTCGAAGATAGCCGAGAATGCATTCTTGTAACCGTCGGCGAGAGCGGCTTTCACGTTCTTGCCGGCACGGAGTTCCTCCTTGGTGCGCTCGAAGATAAGCACGTTGGCATCGACAGCCATACCGAGCGAAAGCACGATACCGCAGATACCCGGCAACGTCAACACTGCCTGGAACGAAGCCAGGATTCCGAGAGTGAAGAAGAGGTTGAGCACCAAGCACATGTTGGCCACCATAGCCGGAGCGAATCCGTAGAACGAAATCATATAGATCATCAACAGAATCAATGCAATCACAAACGACCAGATACCAGCCTCAATTGCCTGCTGACCGAGTGACGGACCGATTTCTGTGTGGCTTACGATTGACACGCCAGCCGACATGCCACCACCTGTAAGCACGTTGACCAAGTCGTTTGCCTCCTCAACGGTGAAGTTGCCGGTGATTGAAGAGCGCCCGCCTTCGATTGCTGTGTTAACTGTCGGGAATGAATATACCTGATCATCGAGAACGATTGCCACCTGCTTGCCGATGTTATCACGGGTCAATTTTGCCCATTTCGAAGCGGCGTCGTTGTTCATCGTCATGCTGATTTCGTAAGAACCGCTGAACTGGTTGAGCTCTGCGCTTGCGTTGTCGATCATGTCGGCATCGCCGAGAGCAGCCTCACCGTTGCTTGTGCGGAGAGCCACCAACTGGAAGTATACGCCTTTCTTGTCGACGCCCTTCACTGACCAGCAGCACTTCAAGTCGGTCGGGAGTAGACGTTTTGCAGCAGCCGAACGGATGATGCGGTTTACGGCTGCAGTATCCGACTCATTTGCCACACCAATACATGCGCCGCCTACATATTGAGCGGCAGGCACCTGCACGTCTTTACCGTCTTTGCCTTCAAGGGTCATCATATCGTTTGACCAAATCATCTCTGCCAACGATTTGCCGGCAGGAGCAGCCTCAGGAGCCTTTGCCGGAGCCTCTTCAACAGCGGCTGCAGCCTCTGGTTGAGCAGTCTCAGCCACAGGAGCCGCGTCGACATCAGGAGCAGTTTCCTCTTTTACAGGAGCAGTTGCAACATTGCCCTTGCCAGAAGCATACTCAGAGCTGAGAGCCATGAAAGCCGACTGAAGGTTGCGGGCATCGTAAGTTGCATAGAACTCCAATCTCGCAGAAGTCTGAATCAGCTTGTATACACGCTCAGGCTCTTTCACGCCAGGAAGCTCCATAAGGATTTGTCCCTCGCGCTGCATCTCCTTGATGTTAGGCGCAATCACACCGAAACGGTCGATACGCTCGCGGAGCAAGTTGACCGAACGAGAAACGTCGGTGCGTGTCTTCTCGCGGAGGATGCCTTCAACCTTAGAGTTGTTGTCGTTGGCGTTTACGCCTTCCACTGTTATGAATTTCTGAGCCAGACGCACGCCCGGGACGAGTTCCTCATACTTCTTGCAGAAAGCGCCGACGAAATCATCGCCTGCGTTCTGGCTGGCAAAAGCCAAAGCTTCGTTGAGTTTTGCGTCCAATGGGTTCTGTGCTTTTGAGCGGACAATGTCGGCTACTGAGATCTGGAGGGTGACGGTCATACCGCCCTTCAGGTCAAGACCCAGACCAATTTGTTTTTCGCGAACTTGATTGTATGTGTACCACATGTACACCTTTTCCTGCCCAACATCCTTGAGGTTGCGGGCATACGCTCTGTCATAGATTGAGTCGTAAGCGTTGCGGTAGGCATCTGATGCTTTGTCCTTGTTGATCTTCGCAGCCTCTGTAGCGGCAAATTTTGCAGCACTTGCGGCAGCGTCATTCTCCACGCTGTTTGTCACAAACGAGAAAGAAAGATAGAACAAGCAAACCAGTACCAAAAGCACGGTTATAACTCTGATAAAACCTTTACTTTGCATTTGTTTTTTAAGTTAATATTTGATTTTTAAATTTTATGCAGTTTTTTTCAGTCTGCAAATATACGGTATTTCTTTCAAGTTGAAAACTTTTTGTCAGAGTTTTAACCGTTTTGGAAATGTGTTTTTAAGCATATTATAATGTATCAGCCGCTTTTTCAACACATTCTTTAATCAAGAAAGCGAGGATAGTCAGGCAAATTTGCCATATCTTTTTTTGCAAAACCGGCTTACACTATCTTTGAATAAGACAGGCGGCGCCTCGGATGTGCAAAATCAAACAAGTTTGTTTTGCTCTTGGATAAAACCGACTTGCACTATCTTTCCATAAGATAGGCGGCGCCTCGGAAGAGCAAAATCAAACAAGTTTGTTTTGCTCTTGGATAAAACAGGCTTGCACTATCTTTCCATAAGATAGGCGGCGCCTCGGAAGAGCAAAATCAAACAAGTTTGTTTTGCTCTTCTCTCGGCTTGCACTATCTTTGCAAGCAGAAACGGAAAATCAGATGAACAACAGCAAGTCTCTATATTACATATTTATTATTATAGCCGCTGCGGTGATGTATTCGTGCGCCAACATCGGCAATCCGAGCGGAGGCCCTATCGACAAGACTCCGCCAATCTTTATGCGCAGCAATCCCACGCCTAACGCCGTAAACGTGAAGGACCGCAAAATCGAGATTTTCTTCGATGAGATTGTCACCCTCAAAGACCCGTCGACAAAAATCATCGTGTCGCCGGCGCAAACGGAGATGCCGCGCATGTCGGCTCTCGGACGTAAAGTGACAGTGGAGCTGGTCGACTCCTTGCTGCCAAACACCACTTATACCATCGACTTCTCAAATTCAATCCAAGACAACAACGAGGGCAACGCTATCGACAACTTCGCATTCGCCTTCTCTACCGGAAGCGTCATCGACTCGATGCGCGTGTCGGGCTACGTGCTCGACTCCCGCACTCTGGAGCCAATGCAGAGCGTCGTGGTGGGGCTGCAAAGCAATCTTGCCGACTCCGCCTTTCACAAGGAGAAACTGCAACGCGTGGCGCTGACCAACGACCGCGGACAGTTCACCATACGCAACGTGTCGCCGGGAAGCTACCACATCTTCGCTCTTAAGGACCTCGACCGCGACTACAAGTTCGGCAACCCGACAGAAGACATTGCTTTCCTCGACTCAATAATCGTGCCGAGCATCGGCTCGCGCGAGGCAGCCGACACCGTCTATAACGACCTTAACGAGATTGACACCATCATGCGCGCCACGCGCCCGGCATATTTTCCCAACGACATACTGCTGTCAATGTTCAACGAAGACCGCAAGTCGCAATATCTTGCCAACAACCTGCGCGTCGACTCGACACGCATATCGCTGACCTTCGCCGCCGCAAGCGACACGCTGCCGTCGCTGAGCATAGTGGGACGCAACGACGTGCCCGACCAGTGGTACACTCTCGAACGCTCGCAGACAAACGACACGCTGACATACTGGATACGTCCGCCACATCTTGTGTCGGCCGACACGCTGATGGTGGCAACCACATATCTGCGCACCGACACTGCCAGCAATCTGTCGTGGGGCACCGACACGCTGAAATTCACATTCCAGCGTCAAAAAGCCAAGAAAAAGAAGAAAAACGAGGAAACAGACTCCTTGGAGCAGATACGGTTTATGGAGCTGCACCCGCTGGCAAACGGCACCCAAGAGGTATACGCACCGCTGCTGCTGCAGACCGGCACGCCGATAGAGCGCTACAGCCGCGAGGCATTCCACCTACAACGCAAACTGCAAAACGACACGACATTCTACCCTGCGGAGATAAAAAGCATCGCCCTGCGCGACTCCACACTGAACCGGCGCGACCTTATGCTGAAGGTGGACTGGGAACCGGGAGCTGCCTACACGCTCGCGGTCGACTCGCTTGCGATGACCGACATCTACGGACTCCAGACGAAGCCGCTGAAGGTTGACTTCAACGTGCGCAAAATGGAGGAATACGGCAACATCGTGTTCAACATTCCGGCAGTGCGCGACTCAGCCATTGTAGAGCTTCTCGACGGAACGGAGAAAATCGTGCTGAGGGCTCCGGTGAAAAACCACCGTGCCGAGCTGCTCAACCTGCTCCCCGGAAAATACTACGCCCGCTTGTTTATCGACCGAAACGGAAACGGAAAATACGACACCGGAAACTACGATATGCATCTGCAACCGGAGGAAACGGTCTACTACCCAGGAGCCATCAACTTGAAGAAAAACTGGGACGTGGAACAGACGTGGGACATATACGCCACCCCTATCGACAAGCAGAAGCCTGAAGCTATAAAGAAGAACAAACCAGAACGAAAGAAATGGGAAAAAGTGAACACCGAAAAGACCGAGACCGACGAGGATGAAGAAAACGGATTCAGCGACTTCTCCAATCCAAACGACCCTAACCTGCGGAATTCCAATAATTTCGGCGACTACCTCAGGTAAGACAGCAAAATTTATTTTCATTTTTTCGCCCAAAAATTTGCACATTCCACAAAGGCGCATTACCTTTGCACTCGCAAAAGCCAACAACGCTTATGCCCAGATGGCGGAATTGGTAGACGCGCTGGTCTCAAACACCAGTGGAGTAAAATCCATCCCGGTTCGATCCCGGGTCTGGGTACACAGAAACGCTTGTAAGTCGACTTACAAGCGTTTTTTCTTTTGTTGGGTAGCAAAAGGGTAGCAAAAAAATTAAAATCGAGATCAAGTCTGGGATTATACACAAGAAGACCGGTTTGCTAATCGACGCAAAAACCACCGTTCAGCCCAATGTTTTTTTCAAAAAACATCATTTTAAAGGAAATAGTTTGTTAGTCAGCAAACGTTTATTATCTTTGTGGGAATTTTTGAAGATAAAGAATTAAATATGAATCCGATTAAAAAGACCATCACGCTTGCCGACGGCCGCGAGATTACTCTCGAAACAGGCAAACTGGCAAAACAGGCTGATGGCGCAGTAGAGTTGCGAATGGGGAACACCATGCTCCTGGCAACTGTAGTGTCAGCGAAAGAAGCCGGAGAGGGTGTTGATTTTATGCCTCTCCAAGTTGAGTACAAAGAGAAATTCTCGGCAGCAGGCCGCTACCCTGGAGGTTTCCAGAAACGCGAGGGACGCTCGTCAGACTACGAAATTCTGACTTCCCGCCTCGTAGACCGCGTGCTTCGTCCGCTGTTCCCTGAAAACTATCATGCAGACACATTCGTCAACATTATAATGTTCTCGTCAGACGGCGTAGACATGCCAGATGCATTGGCAGGATTGGCAGCATCAGCTGCAATCGCTGTCAGCGACGTGCCTTTCCACGGACCAATCTCCGAAGTGCGCGTGGCCCGCGTCGACGGAGAATTCGTAATCAACCCTACCTTCGAGCAGGTTGAGCGTGCCGACATCGAGCTGATGGTTGGCGCAACCTACGACAACATCATGATGGTGGAAGGCGAGATGAACGAAGTTTCAGAGCTCGAACTTCTTGAGGCACTCAAAGCCGCTCACGAAGCAATCAAGGCTCAATGCCTCGTACAGATGGAGCTCGCCAAGGAAGTAGGCGCCGTGAAACGCGAATACTGCCATGAGGTCAACGACGAAGACCTCCGCAAAGACGTACACGACAAATGCTATGAAAAAGCATACGCCGTGGCTAAGGCCGGCAGCGCCGACAAGCAATGGCGCAACGAGTCGTTCAAGAAAATCGAGGAAGACTATCTTGAGACAATACCTGAAGAAGAACGCGACGAGAAAGCACCGCTCGTGGCCCGCTACTACCACGATGTGGAGAAAGAAGCCGTGCGCCGCTGCATCCTCGACGAAGGCATCCGTCTCGACGGCCGTAAGACCGACGAAATCCGTCCTATCTGGTGCGAGGTTGACTACGTTCCAGGCCCTCACGGATCTGCAGTGTTCACCCGTGGAGAGACTCAGGCTCTCGCCACTTGTACCCTCGGCACAAAACTCGACGAGAAGATTCTCGACGACGTGCTCAACCAGGGCAAAGAGCGCTTCCTGCTGCACTACAACTTCCCTCCATTCTCAACAGGAGAAGCAAAGGCACAACGCGGCGTAGGACGTCGTGAAATCGGTCACGGCAACCTTGCCCACCGCGCACTCAAACGCATGTTCCCTGACAATTTCCCATACACTTGCCGCATCGTTTCCGACATCCTTGAGTCGAACGGCTCATCGTCGATGGCAACAGTATGCGCCGGCACATTGTCGCTGCTCGACGCCGGTGTGAAGATGAAAAAGCCGGTTGCGGGTATTGCAATGGGTCTTATCACAGACTACGACAGTCCTAAATATGCCATTCTTTCCGACATTCTCGGCGACGAGGACCACCTCGGCGACATGGACTTCAAGGTGACCGGAACAACTGACGGTATCACCGCAACACAGATGGATATCAAGTGCGACGGACTTTCCTACGAAATCCTTGAGAAAGCCCTCAACCAGGCTCGCGAAGGCCGTCTGCACATCCTCGGAATCATCAACGAAACAATCCCTGCGCCACGCGAAGACTACAAGCCTCACGTGCCACGCATCGAGACATTGGTTATTCCGAAGGAATTCATCGGAGCTGTCATCGGCCCGGGCGGAAAAATCATCCAAGGCATTCAGGAACAGTCGGGTGCAATCGTCACTATCGAGGAAGAAGGCGACCATGGCAACATCGAGGTTGCCGCTCCAAACAAGGACGCAATCGACAAAGCTATGGCTCTTATCAAGGGCATCGTAGCGCAGCCTGAAGAAGGTGAGACCTACACAGGCAAAGTGGTTTCAATCATGGACTTCGGTGCATTCGTTCAATTCATGCCTAACCGCGACGGTCTGCTCCACATCTCTGAAATCGCATGGGAGCGTTTCGAAAAGATGGAAGACACCGGTTTGCACGAGGGCGACGAGGTGACAGTGAAACTCATCGAAATCGACAAGAAAACAGGCAAGTTCCGCTTGTCAATGCGCGCTCTGCTTCCGAAGCCGGAAGGCTACGTAGAGCCTGAGCGTCCGGCTCGCCCACCACGTCGCGACGGCGACCGCCGTGGAGGCGGACATCGCGATGACCGCCGTGGCGGAAACCGCGGTGGAAACCGTGGCGGAAACCGCAACTAAACAACGAAGTTTTATTAGCGTTTCATAAAAAGGAAGCGTGCTGTCTTCGAGATGGAGACAGCACGCTTTTGTTTTCCTCCGCAACAAGTTTTCATTCCACAAAAACGGCATTTATGCCAGAAACTGGAATCGGACATTCAATGCTGTGCAAGATTGTAGTATTTCTTCACCATTTTGCCCACCACTCTCCATGGCAGCATATACGATCTGTGCCTACGTATCGGCGAATCGAAGAGCAGGAATCCGAGAATCAGGAACACACATCCATAGCAAGCCCAGCCATAGACCGCCTTCACTCCGACAATGAGCATCTCGTCGGTTATCGACGGCGAGCCAATGGCGGATGAGTTGTGGAGCCACAACGCACCGCTCGTATAGCGCGAAAAGCCGTCGGCCACATACCAACCTATCATCTTCGCATAGACGGCACACCCCAGGCATCCGCCCACCAACATGTGCAGCATGTTGAACACACCCAGCCCTTGGAAGAAGTGGTTGAAATCCATCACGTCGTGCAACGAGCAGAAAAACACGATGCTGAGAGTGGTATAGGCGAATCCACGGCAGAACAATGGCAAATACAGCATCTCTATGCTGACCGCCGGCGACACCAACAGATACATCATCGCCATATAAACCAACAACATGCACGAACCGATTATTCCAAGCCGGATGTACGACATCCGCATCACTTTCTGTAACCAGAAAAGCGAAAACAGGCATCCGCATACGCATCCCACACATACGGGAGCACACAGAGTGGCGTTGACAATTGTGGAGTAATGCATCACCTCTTCCAGATAAATCTCCTCAAGAATATGCTCTGTGCCGAAAAGGCACTCCACGAAGCACACAAGCACCAGAATCTGCTTGACATAACGGAATCCGGTGAACACCCGAGGATTGATATACGGATGCCGCACATGCGTCATCCGATGCAGTATAAGGGCAAAGGTGATGAGAATAGAACCCGTGATATACCACACCGCATCGTGATTGAACCATGCATACCAGTCGCCATAGTTGAGCACGTATGCCACCTGCACAAGCAACGCCGCCCACAACGCCATCGAAGTCCAGTCGATGCCGTACAGCGGCAGCGGCCGCATAAACCGGAAATGCCGCACACACGTGAGCAAAAACAACAGCACCACGCAGTGGACGCCAGCCACAAACCAATGCATCAGCCTCCAATCGCCGAGCATTCCGAAATAAGCCGACATAAAGTCCTGCAGATTCATGCTCGTAAGTATCACGATGTGCAGAAGCGGAAAGAAAATTGTCATGTCGCGCTTAGGCGTCATCCACAACTGGATGTTTGACATACACTCAAACGTGCCTTGAATCTTGGCTATTCCCTCAATAAAACACAGCAGCCATAAAAGCGGCAGCCACGTGACATAGCCGATGAGCAGGTTGGTGACCAACACCGTGAGCGAAGCGGCGACCAGCAGCGTCTTGTTGGTAAACCGGAATTTCATGCGGAACAACATCGGAAACCACAACGCCATTCCCGCCAGATTGCAGTAAAGGCACATAAGCACATCTTCACGCATCTGTGCCGTAGCGCCTATAATCTCGTTGAGCGCGCCCAGATAGCGCGCGGCCGAGACCTGGAAACTCAGCGCCATGACAACATACAGCCATGGCCTGACAGCCTTAGGCACGAAGTCCTTGACCATCGGCATGGCGAATTTCATTGGAGGAGGTGTCATTTTGTGCTGATTTCGCATTCAACGTTATAGCCAGCCTTCAGTCTCTTCATCAGATCCTCAGAATTGCCGTGCAGCGATATGCGCACCGGCACACGCTGTTCCACCTTTACAAAATTTCCGGTTGCATTGTCTGACGGCATCGAGGAGAACGCCGACCCAGTGGCATCTGAAAGCGACTCTACCGTTCCTTCGTATTCCACACCAGGCACGGCGTCTATCTTCATTTTCACAGCCGAGCCTATGTGTATGCCAGACATCTGCGACTCCCTGTAGTTTGCCTGCACCCACATCTCCTTTGAGTCGACGATGTCGACCATCGTTTGTCCGGGCTGCACAAGCTGTCCGACATGGATTGTCTTCCGTCCGGTCACTCCGTCGCATGTAGCAATTATCGCACAGTACGACAAATTGAGACGGGCAAGCCGCACGTTTGCCTCACACATATTAACCGCAGCGGCATTCTGCTCAAGTCTGACACCCTGCTCGCGCTTCACAAGCGCCGACGAGTTGCGGCCGCGGCTCGCCTGCTCATAGCGGGCTTTAGCCGCTACGAAAGCCGTGTGGACATTATCGTATTGCTGCTGTGTCACAGCACCCTCGGCAAGCAGCTTTCCGTAGCGCATATTCTCCTTATCTGCATTTTCCATTTGCGCACGAGCCTCTTCTATCGAAGCGTCGTTGACCGATATGTTGCTTTCCGTAGTTGCAATTCCCGCCGACGTCACGCGATGTCCTGCCTGGGCGTTTGCAAGCTCCGCCTCCGCCTGCGCCAGATGCAGGCGAAACTCGGCATCCTCAATCACCACCAACGTGTCACCAGCCTTGACCGCCTGGTTTTCTTCAAAACGAATCTCACGGATGAAACCAGCCACACGGGTGTTGACCGGAGTGATGTGCTGGCACACCGTGGCATTGTCGGTATACTCGACATTGCCCAAATGGAGAAATTTATAGCACACAACAACCAATCCCGTCAACAATAGGGAAAATATCACGATATTATACACAATGCGTTTTACCGAACGTTTCATAATGAGTTACAGATGTATTTAAGTTTGAAGAAATTGTAGATGATATTGATTTCAGCGTCCACAGCGTCAAGGTCAGCCGAGAGCTTGGAGTCGGAGGCGTCGAGCATATCCGTGAGCAGCGCCAAACCATTGTCATAGCGGTTTTGCACCACGGCATAGTTCTCGTCGGCGAGTGCCACCGATTTTCTCTGCGTTTCCAAATCCTTATATGCCGTGAGATAGTCGGCATAAGTGGCCTGCACGGCATTGTCGATGCCTTCGCGCGCTGCATCGTATTGCAAACGGCTTTGCACCAAGTCTGTACGTGCCTTGTTGATGCGTCGGTTGCTCTTATATAACAATGAGAAATTATAGCTGATGCCCACCCCGGCAAACCAATATCCGAAGTTTTTGTTGATCACCGGCACCTCAATCGTTATCGGTCCGTCGAAATGCAACTCGGCGACAGCGGCGATTTTAGGGCGGCGGCTACTTTTCTCCAGTTCCAGTTTCTTACCGCTGATTTCTGCAGCCAACCCCGCCTGACGCAAGCCGATGTTGCCATCCGACAGTTCATTCCATCGTTGTTTTTCAAGCATTGTGTTTTCATTCCTCAACGAAGCAAAATCAGCCTCAAAAAGTGTTGATTCAGGCTGATGAAGCATAATGGCAAGTCTTGTGCTCGTCACACGCCTCGCCGCATCGATGCGCGTCTGTTGCAGTTTCAAGCGCTCCAACTGAAGTTCGTAACGTGTTATGTCGGTTTTCAGAGCAGCCCCATGTGAATATTTCGACTTGATATTGTCAATCACGCGCTCCGTCAAACTGATGTTTCTGTCAATCACCTGCTGTCTGTTCTGCAGCCGGCACAAATCAAGATAACACGACGCTATTACAAAACGTATCTCCTGACGGTTTTTCGCATAGTCAAGCTCTGCCATCCGTTTGCCCATATCCGCCAAATCGATACTGGCTGATATCGCTCCACCTGAATAGATTACCTGCTGCGCTTTCAACGCGAAATTGTTCATAAAATGAGGATTGTCGACATGCATCCAATCACTGAAATTACGGTCGCCAAGCAAACCGTCGCCAAGATATCCCACACTCAGCTCGCCGCTGACATCGGGCAGCCATTGGCTTTTTGCTATATCGACTCCTTTTTCCGCACTTTCAACAGCCTTGCGGAAAGCTTCCATGCTGACACTCTGTTCCTCAGCCATCTCATACAGACGGGCAAGTGTCACGGAATTTTGTCCGCACACAGCACACGGGGCACAGAGCAAAGCACAAAGCAATGCTTCAATAATACCTTTTTTTACCATAAAAAATGTTTATTTTCCTCTGTTACCCTGAGGTTTGCGGATCTAAGACAACAGACCCTGGCCGAGTTTCGCGACGCAAAAGTAGCCATTAATTCGCATACAACGTAATGCGTGTGCAGATTTATTTATATTTTATTAGCATTTGTTTACACTTCCCCGCCTAAAAATCCCTTTCCCCAAAAACGCGTCATCCCAACCTGTGCAGCGGGCACATCAGCATCGAGCCGTCGGAATCACGCAGATGCATCGCTCCGCCACGGCAATAGCGGAAAAATTTGCATTCGGAGCATTCCTCCCTGCGCATCCATTCGCGGTCGCGGTAAGGATGGTAACGATGCTCCCACACGTCCATAAAATCGTCCTCATAGATGTTTCCTTGATGGTAATCGCTGCGGATGCTCGCACAAGCTGAAACAGAGCCGTCGGAAAGCACCGACCCTGTAGTTATTCCTGCCTGGCAGCCAAAGAAGTAGTCACGGATATCGCCCTCATAATCGCCCATGAATCCCTCACAGCCGTAATTGGTGTGGATTGCACCTTCCTTGCGGGTCTGTTTTATGAAATCGAGGATGCCGCGATATTCGGCGGGCATCAGGCGCATCATCGGGTCGGCTGCGGCACGTCCCACAGGAAACACTGCCACCACACGCCATTGCTTCACTCCTTTTTTTACAAGAAACTGCTTTATGTCGTCAAGGTTGCCATAGTTGCGACGGTTCACGCATGTCAACACATCGAACTTCACCTCCGGATGCGCCACAAGCATATCAATGGCGCGGTCCACCATTCGGAAACTGTCGGGATTGCCGCGCATCCAATTGTGGTCGTCGCCGATTCCGTCCAGGCTGACGGTCATTGAGTGGATGCCGGCATCGAGCAACGACTGAAACTTCAACGGCGTAAGCGCCAACGCATTGGTGACCATTCCCCACGGAAAGCCCCTTTCGTAAATTGCCGCGCCACACTCCGCTATGTCATGGTGCATCAACGGCTCGCCGCCGGTGACAACGACAAACACCCGATTGGGATCGGTGCGGAGGGCAACACTGTCGAGCACACGCGAAAAGTCGGCAAGCGGCATGTCTGCCACGCCCACCTCTGCTCTGCAGTCGCTGCCGCAATGACGGCAATGCAGATTGCAACGCTGCGTGCACTCCCAAAAAAGTTGTCTTAGAGGATGCTCTTTCACGGCAATGTCCATCCGCTTGCGCCATAGTTCAAGAGCCACGCGGCGGCGCAACGACAATGAGTTGGGATGCTTCATCGGCGCTTCAATTTTTTATCGGGCACGGTCACCTCAAAGCTTCCTCTATCCCATGCGCCGTCGCCCTTTTGCAACTGCTTCACGGTCATATCCACGCTACGCACGGTGTCGTTGGCAAAAATGCCGTTTTTCGTATCCTCAAACGTAAGTATGCGCATATTGTCCCTCACCTGCCACTCTATCGACGTGGATGATTTCCTGTTGGTGACGAAGAGTCCGTCGGCATCCGTAGCCACCGAGTCTTCATGAAACACCCTGTCGCCCTCAACAATGCCCGACACCACTTTTATGCCCTCTACAGGTTTTCCGTCGGCATCTGTGACACGCCCCTTGAATTGATAGTCGCTCGTCGGCGTGCCATACAAGTCGGGGCTGTCGCCGGGATTACCGCATCCTGCAAAACCGAGCACCGGCAACAACGTCGCCGACAACCATTTCCAACCGCTTTTCGAATTAAATATCATCGTTTCTTTTGTTTTTTACGTATTGTAAACGCCACCTGACAGTCTTCACTGCACCGAAACAGCCAAAAAAATCAAGAATCGCAACAAATGATGACCGACAAAGCTCCCAAAATCTGCATATTACCTACTTTTTGCGATTGAAATCGCCCGCATCACAAACTAATTTTGCGCCGTACACAATTGAAGTTAAACGTATGCACAAACTAATAAGGCTCAACATATTGGCTGCATTGGCACTATTGGCCGCCGGATGGCTGCCAGCCCAATCGCAGAAACCTGGGCAAAAAAGCGGAGAGGAGGCGCGCATCGATTCCATCGTCATGGCTGCAGAGCTGCACGAAGTGGTGGTTACTGCCAAGGAGTCGCAAGGTGCTGTCACGGCCTCGCGCATAGACCGCTCGGCAATGGAATTTCTGCAGCCCACCAGCCTCAGCGACCTTATGCAACTGCTGCCCGGAGGACAGCAGAAAGACCCCGACCTGTCGACAGCCAACACAATAGGGTTGCGCGAAACCGGCACAATGGACGCGCAAGGTAACTCTTCGGTCAACAACAACTATGCAATCTCCTCCCTGGGAACGCTGTTTGTGGTTGACGGCAACCCCCTGTCGACCGATGCCAATATGCAATACACACCTTTGTCGTCAACACAATCAGCCACCACGACATCGTCGACCGAAAACAACCTCAACACCACCAACCGCGGTGTTGACATGCGCTCCATCTCGACCGACGACGTGGAAAGCGTGGAAGTGGTGCGCGGCATCCCGTCGGTGGAATATGGAAACCTCACAAGCGGAATGGTGAAAATCAACAAGATACGCCGCTCCACGCCATTCACCGCACGTTTCAAGGCCGATGGCTACAGCAAACTATTGTCGTTGGGAAAAGGACTCAAGCTGAGCCACACCGCACTCCTCAACATTGACGCAGGCATGCTCGACGCAAAGCCCGACCCGACAAACAACCTACAGAAATACCGACGCGGCAACGGCTCGCTGCGACTTACGCTCAACACCGACGCACTGCGCTACTCCTCCGCCGTCGACTATACCGGCTCGTTTGACAACAGCAAGTCCGACCCCGACATAAACTACGGACGCATTGACGAATACAAGTCGACATACAACAAAATAGCCATAACCAACAACATCTCCTGGCGTCCGACAGCGAAAGGATTGTTTAAAAGCATCGACATCAACACGCTGATAACGCAGCAGTTCGACCGCCTCACACAGCGCCGGCTCGTGGCGCCGCAACGCTACGGCATTGTGCCCACGACCAGCGAGGAAGGCGTGCACGACGCGGCACTGATATTCTCCGAGTATGAGGCTTCGTTTCTCAGCGACGGAAAGCCTTTCACCGCCTACGCAAAAGCGAAAGCCAACTTTGCGCTGACAACGGGCGCGCTGACCAGCAACCTGCTCGCCGGTGCCGACTGGAACTATGCCAAGAATTTCGGACGCGGTCAGGTCTACGACCTAAGCCGTCCGCTGTCTGTGTCGGGATGGGGCTCGCGTCCACGCAAGTTCAGCGACATCCCTGCCCTGTCGCAGGTGTCGGCGTTCATCGAGTACAACGGCAAGGCAGAACTTGCATCCCACAGAATCGAGCTGCAGGCCGGTCTGCGCACAAACAGCCTTACCGGACTCGACAGCCGGTATGCGATGAAGGGCCACATCTACCTCGACCCGCGCGCCAACCTGAAGTGGTCGCTGCCCGCATGGGAATGGGCTGGACACCGCATTGCACTGAGTTTTGCCGGCGGTGTGGGCAAGACGTCGAAAATGCCCACTCTCAACTATCTCTATCCCGACAAGCACTACAACGACATCACCGAACTGGGTTACTACGACCCAAACCATCCGCAGGACTACAGCAGGTTTGTGGTGCGCAGCTACATTCAGGACCCGACAAACTACAACATACGCCCTGCCTCAAACATTAAGAAAGAGCTGCGCATGGACTTTTCGTTTGGCGACAACACAATCTCTGTCGACTATTTTCGCGAGAATATGTCGTCGGGATTCAGGTATATGGCTGTATACGGAGTCTACGACTACAACGATTATGACGAGACTGCCATCGACAGCCGTTCGCTGACAGGGAAACCGTCGCTCGAAGGGCTGCCATACACCCCCAAACGCAAACTTGACGGATACACACGCGCCGACAACGGCACGAGGATAGACAAAGAGGGAATTGAGTTCCAATTCACGTCGGCACGCATCCGCCCGCTGCGCACACGCGTAAACATCAACGGTGCGTGGTTCAAGACGCGCTACAGCAACAGTCTGCCGATGTTTGTGTCGGTTGCCGACGTGGTCGACGGTTCAGCCGTCAGCGACCGATACGTTGGACTGTACGACTGGAACGACGGCGACTGGAACGAGACGCTGTCGACCAACCTGATGTTTGACACTCAAATTCCTGAATGGGGACTGATTTTCGCCACATCAGTGCAATGTTCTTGGTTTGTCAAGACACAGGACATGCCGAAAAACGGACGCCCTACAGCATATCTCGACGCCGCCGACGGCGCTCTGCACGAATACACCGATGCCTCGGCGGCCGACCCCGTGCTGAGCCGACTCATAAAGACATACAACGACGATGCTTTCCGACAGTTCACCGTGCCGTTTGCCATGAGCATCAACCTGAAAGCGACAAAAACCATAGGCAAATTCCTGCGTCTGTCAATGTTTGCAAACAAAATAATCGACTACACCCCCGACTACTACTCCAACGGCTATAAAATCCGCCGCAACGTGAGTCCGTATTTCGGAGTGGAGGCCAACTTAACTTTTTAGCACTATGCGACGATTTCTCTACATATTAATCTCAATAACGGCTGCGCTGCTGCAGGCCTGCGCCGACGATGCCAGTGTGCCGCGCGTCAATGCCACGGTGGAAATAGTGCCGCAGACCGACGTTGCCGGCCTGACAATCGACAACGAGCAGCTCTCGTTCCGCAATGTGACCACCGGCGAGACAACAACATTCAACACCACAGGTGCAATCTCGCTGCCGGTGGGCTTCTACGAATGCTCATATCAAGCCGATGTGACCTACACCAACGGCTCTGGTGACGATGCCGCCACCGTAAAGGGCAGACTGTCGGGCAATGCCGAGGCGGTGCGCGCCACTGCCGACGGCATCAGGCTGTCGCTTCCAGTGTATCTTGTCGCCGACAACGATGATTTCATCTTCGAGGAAATCTTCTTCACAGGCACTCGGCGCACATCCGGCTCAAGCTACATCGGCGACACTTATTTCAAAATCTACAACAACACCGGCCATGTGCTGTATGCCGACGGACTGGCGTTTGTGGAATCGAAGTTCCGCTCCACACAGTCGTACAAGTTCTCGCCCGACCTCAAGAATCAGGCGATGACGGTGCACGCCGTCTATGTGATTCCGGGCAGCGGCACCGACCATCCCGTGCTGCCAGGGCAGTCGCTCACCATCTGCGACACAGCTATCGACCATCGCGTGTCGAACGAAAACTCATTCAACCTGTCAGACGCCGACTTCGAATGGTATGACGAATCAACCGTGCCGAGCCAGACAGACATCGACAATCCCGAGGTGCCAAACATGGACAAATGGTATTGCGACACGAAGAGCATTTTCATTCTCCACAACCAGGGATTCACGTCGTTTGCTCTTGCACGCATCCCTGTCAGCAAACAGGAGTTTCTGACCGACTATTACTACACCTACAATTATACGCTGTACCTCCCGTCGGGCACTTTCCCCATGAGCGGCGACGGATTCAAGATTCCGAATCAATGGATTGTTGACGGCGTGAACTGCAGCGTGGAGTCAGACCGCAAATGGAACGTGCTGCCGGCAGCAATCGACGCCGGTTGGACTTGGTGCGGACGGATGAGCTCCGACAGCGACCGATTCTTCAAAAGCGTGCGCCGGAAAATGCTGTATCTGACAGCCGACGGGCGCAGAGTGCTGAAAGACTCCAACAATTCTTCGCTCGACTTCAACCCCGCCTGCACGCCTTCAATAATCGAGGTGCAGCAGTCGGCAGTAAATGCCAGCGGTGAGAAGGCTTCGACAATAACCTACGACGGTGTGCAGATAATAAAATGACATTGCGAATGAAACGACTTATATACATATCAATCATTCTGGCTTCGGCATCAGTCGCGGCGCAACAAAAAACCGACGTGCTGACGCGACGCCTCTGCCATTCAAGTCTTGAAACCAACGTGGCGACTTGGCGTTACGGCAATCCGGCGCTGATGAAAGACCGGTTTGCTTCTTCTCTAACTACGATTGATGCTTTTTGGAGATACGACAGTCAGCAGGAGGCGAGACTGATTGAGGAGGGCGACGGATCGAACCGCGCGGGAATAGGGGCGAAAGCTTATGTGAAGAAAGGAAGCAACGACATCTGGGGCGAGGCTGGATACGATTTCGGTCAGCGGCGCAACGTGATGTTGAACGAGTCGTCTGACTATCAGACGGTATATCCTTATGTCACTGCCGACCTTGTCGGCGGCGACCTCCACGAGGAGAACTACCGATTCAGCGGTGGCTTTGCGCACACATTGAAAGGCGGCGTGACGCTCGGTGCCTTTGCCGGCTACAACGCTCTTCTTGCCTACCGCACCGTCGACCCTCGTCCACGAAACCTGACAAGCGACCTCGATTTCGCCGCCGGAATGCGGTGGCGGTGGCTCGGAGTGGCGCTGAAAGCGGGAAAATACAAACAGACAAACGTAGTGAAATTCTACAACGAGACGTTTCAGCCTACGGTTTACCATGCCACTGGCCTCGGAACCGACTATTTCCGTTTCCGCGGCTCGAACACCAACACATACTACAACGGCAGAAATTTCGGCATCCAAGCCGACGCGGCTTCGGCTTTAGGAAAAATCACCGATGCCGGCATACACGTGGCTTATGATTATTTCGGGTTCGACAAAATCATATCGTCGCTCAACGAACTCCCGATGGCGTCGGTCGCCGAGCACCGCTTCAATGCCGCCACCCACATCCTGACACGTTTTGCCGCGACAAATACGTTTGCTGTGGAGGCTGAAATCACCCGCACACAACGCGACGGAAATGAGAATATCTTTGGCGAGGCAGAAAACAACATATATCCGGAAATCGCATCGCTAACGATGTTCCGCAGGTCGACCACCGAGGGCTCGTTGTGCCTTGCCTACGAGCATACTCTCGACAATGTGCGCATACAAGCACGTGCCACTGGAGGATATGCCTCCGACAGATGGCGGTATACCGAGCCGGAACGTCTGATGGAAGGCAATGCCGCCATCGCCGGCGCCGATGCAGCGGTGGCTTGGCACGCCAATCGGTGTGTGCTGTCGGCCAAAGCCGGAGCATCCACACGCATCCGCACGTCTTCAAAACTGACAATGCCGGAAACCGAAACGTCGGCGCTCAACACATCTGCCGAACGGCAATACCTGCTGATGGCAAACAACGACTGCACATACCACGCCGCCGCACAAGCCGACTTCGCAGCAAACCATCGCTTCGGCATCTTCTGCCGCCTGACATGGTCCGGATTCCGATATGCCGGCTCGGTCAACGCCTCAAATTACGCGGCGACCATTGGACTCGTTTTCTAACATTAAAAAATTATTTATATGAACAAAAACTTACTTTTTTCAATGATTCTCGCAGCCTCGGCTATGCCTGCAGGCGCACAGGGAGTTGCTGCAACTGCAAACTGGGTGACTCCAATCAACGCAAACAACGGAATCAGCACGCCTGAAACCGTGGCGGCAAGTGACAACAACACTTTCCTCGTGTCGAAATTCGTGTCGAAAGGCAACGACAACTCGCTGAATTTCGTCAACTTCGGCAGCCAGGAGAAGGTGGCGTTCGGCGCGCCCAACAAAGCTACTTCGGGCAACGACAACCTACTTCTCACCAAAGTGAACGCCGACGGAACAGCCGCTTGGCACGTTTATTCAAAACAGGGTCGCGTGGCAAACGCTTCTGCCGCCACCACTTCTGACGGCGGAGTGGTCGTGGCTGCCGTGACAAGTTTCACTGCATTCAACGCAAAAGAAGCCACCGACATTCCTGCCAACTCAATTCTTGACATCGTTGACGCCGACAACCACACAACGACCATAGAAAAGGCTTTTGCCGGAAGCGCGGTCTTCGACATTGTCGTGCTTAAAATTTCTGCCGACGGCCACCTCGACTGGTTCAAGCATTTCGCTGCCGACGACGCAAGCTCTTTGACTGCGAAAATCGCTGTCGACAACACCGACAACATCTACATCGGCGGACAGCACGCAAAAACGCTCTCTTTTGGAGAAAACGCCGTGGCTGCACGCTCTGCCAAGTCGCTATATCTCGTGAAACTTGACAATGCCGGAAACTTCGTGAAGAGTTTCGACATCTCCGGCACCGACGCTGAGGACTATATCGACGCTGTGACTTTTGCCGACGGTAAAATCTTTGTTGCCGGACGCGTGAAAGCGAAAGCGGAAGGCAACACTATCGCTTTTGCCGACATCACGCTTGCCCCGACCACATTCGACGATGTGTTTGCCGCCGCGTTCTCAACCGACCTTGTCCCTGTCTGGGCAAGCATCGCAAACTCTGTAGCCGCTTCCGACGGCAAGCACACTTCGCAAGTAAAAGGTATCGACGTGAGCGAGGGTTTTGTATTGGTTTCCGGACTTGTGAAAGGCGGATACAAGGCTGCCGGTGCGACAGATGCTGTCACAATGTCGTCGGGTACAAAGCTTGAGGGTATGGTGATTGGCTTCAGCATTGCCGACGGTGCGCTGTCAAAAGGTGTGTGCGTAAGCGAGGGCATCTCTGGCCTCTACAGCGCAACCATCAAAGGCAACAAAATCTATGCTTTCGGATACAACATCGCCAACGCCGACGAGCAGGGCTCTTCGTTGTTTGAATTCGACGGTGAGAATGCCAACGAAAACGTAATCGCAACAACCAACGAGCCTGCAAGCGCGGGATATCCGACCACTTTCTACGCCAAGTTTGTCAACAGCTCTCTACTCGCCGGTGTACGCGCCAAAGGAAAGGGCATCAACGTGCTCGGAAACGTGTATGACTACACAAACCAGAAGGATTTCACCGCAACGGTGATGTCAATCAACCTCAAAGACGTTTTTGGTGGCATTTCTACAACCAAAACTGCCGACGATGCACGCATTTGGGCTGTCAGCGGAGCCGTAAAGATAAGCGTTGCATCTCCAACCTCTGTTGCCGTCTACAACGTTGCCGGACAAATCGTGGCGAAACGAATTGTGACTGATGAAACGACTATCGCACTCCCTGCCGGTTTTTATATCGTTAATGGGAAAAAAGTTGTTGTGAAATGATAATATACTAAAATGTTTAACATTTAGCCTATATCATCGTTTTTTAGCACAGACTTTATTTTCACACCATTATCAGTTATGAATCAGTGAACTAAGACATCTATACAGATGTGTATATTTGTAAATTAAATCTAAAAGCACTTTTTTTACAACTGAATACTAAATAAAAGTATTATCTTTGTCCCAGAAAATACATCGAAAATATATTTGTTTGGGAAGCTATGGAAGCATAGCTTATACACAGCCGGGTCTCTGGGAAGAAATCCGGCTGTGTTATTTTTTAGGCATCCATGGCGACCGGACACAAAAAAATGGCCGTTGTTTCACAACAGAGGCCATCTATAAATATACAATCTATAAAAACATATATATTTCGAAAAAAGCGGTTTTTCTTCAGGTAATAAATTCTTATTTCCACGGCACCTGATCCAAAGAATCAAGATTGGGAGAACTGAAAAGTCGCCTTGACTTTTCCTTTCACACCTCAAATATAACACTTGATTTTGATACGTGCAAGACTTTTTAAACAAAAAGATGTAAACTTTTTATTTCATTTTCTATAATAGTGTTTAAAAACATATTTTTCTCCATTTTTTATTGTATTTTTGAGGAATGAAGAAAATTGGCATACTTTCCGACACCCACGGATATTGGGACGACCGCTACGCTACGCATTTCGCAGGATGCGACGAAATTTGGCATGCCGGCGACATAGGAACCGACGAGGTGCTCGAGCGTCTGAACGCCATCGCTCCGGTGAGGGCTGTGGCTGGAAACATCGACGGGCAACCGATGCGACGCACTCTCGGCACTTGGCGCGACTGGGAAACCGACGGAGTGCGCGTGGCGATGACCCACATCGGCGGATATCCCGGAAAATACGCGCCTGGGGTGAAATTCAAACTCGAGGTGAAGCGTCCGCAAATCTTCGTTGACGGACACAGCCATATTCTGAAAGTGATCTACGACCGCCAACTCGGGCTGCTGCACATCAACCCGGGAGCGGCGGGAGTCTACGGCTGGCAGGCGGTGCGCACACTGATTCGCCTGTATGTGGACTGCGGAACGATAAAGGATCTCGAAGTGATTGAACTTGCCAAACCGACAAAATTAAAATAGACTGTTATGAAAAAATTTGTAATCATTGCCGCCATAGCATTGGCGGGCGCGGGAATAATCGCCGCGCAACAGAAATGCGGAAAACAGAAATCTTGCTGCAAGCAGAAAACAGAATTGTGCTGCCAACGCTCACAAAAAACTTGCTGCAAAGCGAGAGAGCTGACCGACACTGCCTGCAAAAAAACATGTGTGCGGGCCGACACCGCCTGCCGCAAGACGCGCATGCAGGCCGACACTACATGCCGCAACGTGAGAAAGCACTGCTGCAAACAGAAGAAATAACAACCTGATGGCAGAGAGGATTACCATACTCGGCACGGGAAGCGCCTTCGTGACGCGATGCTACAACACGTGCTTCATCATCGACTGCGGTGTGTCGCGGCTGATGGTCGACGCCGGTGGAGGCAACGGCATCCTGACACAACTTGAAAAGGCGGGCGTGGCGATTGCCGACGTCGGCCACCTGTTTCTGACTCATGCGCACACCGACCACGTCATTGGTGCCGTATGGGTGGCACGCGCTGTGGTCAACGCGGTAAAGAAACAGGCTTACGACGGCGCGCTGCACATCTACGGGCACAAACGCGTAATCAACGTGCTGACGGAGATATGCCGGCTGACGTTCTCCAAAAAAGACTTCGACATATTTCAGGAACGCATCGTTATCGACGTGCTGACCGATGGTTGCCAGCGGAAGATTGCCGGTATGGACATAACGTTTTTCAGCCTCCACTCCACTAAAGAGGAGCAATACGGATTCCGTGCGGTGACGCCGGAAGGGAAAACCGTGGTGTGTCTCGGTGACGAGCCGCTGAACGATGCAAACCGCGACGTGGCACAAAACGCCGACTGGCTGCTTACAGAGGCGTTCTGCCTGCACAGCGAGGCGGAAAGGTATAAACCCTACGAAAAGCACCACAGCACGGCGCTCGACGCCGGAAAAACCGCCGCGACGCTGCATGCGCGCAACCTGATCATATACCACACTGAAGACGACTCGCTGCCATCGAGACAAAAGGCTTACGCTGCCGAGGCTGCGCTGAATTTCAGCGGACACATCGTCGTGCCCGACGACCTCGACTCTGTCACGCTTTAGCCTCAGTCAACAAAAAATCAGCGCCGCGGAGATTGTCCGCGGCGCTGATTTTTATATGTAGCCTTGACAACGCTATGCGTCGATATTGGCGTAAGTGGCATTTTTTTCGATAAACTCACGGCGCGGAGCCACGTCCTCGCCCATAAGCATCGAGAATATACGGTCGCAGGCAGCGGCATCGCTGATGTTTACCTGCTTGAGCCAACGGTTTTCAGGATCCATTGTCGTTTCCCAAAGCTGTTCTGCCATCATCTCACCAAGACCTTTGTAACGCTGCACATTCACCGATTTCTCATCGCCACGGCCAAACTCCTGAATGAAGCTGCGCAGCTGGTCATCGGTCCAGCAATAACGCTCGGTCTTGCCCTTTGTACACTTATACAACGGCGGTGTGGCAAGATAGAGATAACCATTTTCGATAATCGGACGCATACGGCGGAAGAACAGCGTCATCAACAACGTGGCAATGTGCGCACCGTCGACATCGGCATCGGTCATGATGATAATCTTATGATAGCGCAACTTGCTGATGTTTGGTGCCTTCGGGTCTTCTTCTGTTCCGATGGTCACGCCAAGCGCACGGAAAATGTTGGTGATTTCCTGATTGTCGAAAATCTTATGCTCCATCGCCTTTTCAACGTTAAGAATCTTACCGCGCAGCGGAAGGATGGCTTGATGCACACGGTCACGGCCCATCTTTGCCGAACCGCCTGCAGAGTCTCCCTCGACGATAAACAATTCGCAATCCTCTGCCGTGTTCGACTCACAGTCGGCCAATTTGCCAGGCAATCCGCCACCGCCAAGAGGCGACTTGCGCTGGATGCTCACACGGGCCTTGTAGGCTGCCTGACGCGCACGGGCTGCAAGCGCCACCTTCTCCACGATGGTGCGGGCTTGCTTCGGATGCTCCTCAAGATATATGCCCAACGCCTCGCTGACTGCCGTCTGAACGGCTCCGATAACCTCGTTGTTGCCGAGTTTTGTCTTTGTCTGACCCTCGAACTGCGGCTCCAGCACTTTTACCGAAATAACCGCTGTCAATCCTTCACGGAAATCGGCAGGATCGACTGTCACCTTCTCCTTCTCAAGAATCTTGGAGTCGTCGGCATATTTCTTCAACGTCGACGTCAATCCGCGGCGGAAACCCGTAAGGTGCGTACCGCCCTCGATGGTGTCGATATTGTTGACAAACGAATATATATTCTCGTTGAACGCTGTATTGTAAGTAAACGCCACCTCCACAGGGATGCCCTGGCGCTCGGTGTTGATATAAATGATGTCGTCTATAAGATGCTCCTTCGACTGGTCGATATAGCGGACAAACTCCTTCAAGCCCTCCGTTGAGTAGAACACCTCGCTCTTTGGATTGCCATTCTCGTCTTTCTCACGCATATCAGTAAGCGTCAGATGAATGCCTTGGTTAAGGAACGCAAGGTCGCGCAGACGATTGGCGAGGGTGTCGTAATTATATACTGTCGTTTCCTGGAATATGCTTGGGTCTGGCTTGAAAAGCACCTTCGTTCCCGTCTCTTCCGTGTCGCCCACTATCGCAACCGGCGCCTTCGGATGTCCGTAAGCGTATTCCTGCATATAGATATGCCCGTTGCGGCGCACTTCGGCACGCAGATATGACGACAACGCGTTGACACACGAAACGCCGACTCCATGCAGACCGCCGGAAACCTTATACGAGCCTTTATCAAACTTACCTCCGGCATGAAGCACCGTCAGAACAACCTCGAGTGCCGACTTGTGCAGCTTCTCATGCTTGTCGACTGGGATACCACGACCGTTGTCGACAACCGTAATAGAGTTGTCCTCGCCAATGATCACCTCTATATGAGTGGCATACCCGGCAAGAGCCTCGTCAATGGAGTTGTCAACAACCTCATAAACCAAATGATGCAGTCCTTTTGGTCCCGTATCGCCAATATACATGGCCGGACGTTTGCGCACAGCCTCCAAGCCCTCAAGCACTTGGATATTGCTGGCACTATAGTTTTCTTTGTTTTCAGTCATTCTCTTTTCAATTAGCCTTTAAACGTACAAATATACGAATTTTCCCGCAATAAAGACGCATTTTCCACCGCCTGTTTTTACCAAAAAATATCAACACACGGACAGATTCATGACTCAACGGCAAAACTCGCCGTTTCGTAGATTAAACTTACAAATTCGGCATCCTTTATCTGCAAATTCTGATTTATTCCCTAATTTTGCGACTGTAAACATCGATGTTTACAGCGTTTCTATTTGTTTGTCCTTTAGTTTGAAATGCCATGGAAGCACCAATGAATAATTTGTACATTGGGCTGCTGCGATTAGAGAATCGGGCAGCTTTTTTTGTTCAGGCAAAGGCTTCGCAAGTGACGCCGATGGAAACCGCCGAAGAGCGGTTGTAGAGGCACCAGAGAGGCGCATTTCGTCGCGGAGCGACGACACCCTCACGTAACCCGGTACGCGAAGCGAAGCGGCAGCGTGCCGGGACTCAGCGCATCTCCCTCTCAACTGCGTGCCGGAGGTACGCCACTTCCCCATAAACAACGCACTTTGCCATTTGAAAAACCGCCGAAGAGCGGTTGTAGATGTCGACTCATGGCCAGTTTGCAAATCCATTGACTCCCTCACAACCGCAATCACCTTGCAAATTATTTATACAACCGCTCTTCGGCGGTAGATTCTTTCTCCTTCAACTGACCCCAGGTAGGCAAGCCAACCTGGGGCTACGATTATACGACCGTCCTTCGGCGGTTGCATTCGTCATCGGATTGCGCACCACCATGCGAAAAACCGCCGAAGAGCGGTTTCATACGTTAGCACGGGGTTGGATTGCCTACCCCGTGACGCCAACACACGCACATCTACCGCCGAAGAGCGGTTGTAGATGTCGACTCATGGCCAGTTTGCAAATCCAATAACTCCCTCACAATCGCAATCACCTTGCAAATTATTTATACAACCGTCCTTCGGCGGTTGTAGAGGCATCCAGAGAGGCACATTTCGTCGCGGAGCTTTTTGGGCTGCAAACTGACCGTTGACGGCGGCCGATTCCGGATGGCTACAAAACAAAAAAAACGAGACAACACTTTGCGTGTTGTCTCGCCCTATAATAGTATCTGAAAATACTCGATTATTCTGCAGCCTTTTCTTCTGTAGCAGGAGCTTCAGTTGCAGGAGCCTCAGCAGCAGGAGCCTCAGCAGCAGGAGCCTCAGCGGCAGCCTTGCGAGAGCGGCGTGTACGGGTAGTTTTCTTCTTGCCTGCTGTTTTAAGCATGTTCTCATTGTAGTCAACGAGTTCGATAAAGCAAGTCTTAGCGTTGTCCCCAAGGCGATTGCCAGTCTTGATGATACGAGTGTAGCCACCTGGACGGTCTGCAATTTTCTTAGCGATTTCCTGGAACAGCTCAGTCACTGCATTCTTGTTCTGCAAGTAGCTGAACACAACACGGCGAGAGTTCGTAGTGTCGTCCTTAGCGCGGTTGATGATAGGCTCTGCATAGATGCGCAAAGCCTTAGCCTTGGCCAAAGTGGTGAAAATGCGCTTGTGCATGATCAGCGAAATGGTCATATTCGCCAATGTTGCGTCCAAGTGCGCTTTCTTACGGCTTAAGTGGTTGATTTTCTTATTATGTCTCATTGTAATTATTCTTTATCTAATTTATACTTTGAAATATCCATTCCAAACGAAAGGTTCAAGCTTGCCAACAGTTCGTCAAGTTCCGTAAGCGACTTCTTACCGAAGTTGCGGAATTTCAACAAATCTGTCTTGTTGAACTGAACGAGTTCGCCGAGAGTCTCCACCTCCGCGCTCTTCAAGCAGTTGAGCGCACGGACAGAAAGATCCATATCGGTAAGTTTGGACTTCAAGAGCTGGCGCATGTGGAGCACCTCCTCGTCGAATTCCTCATTGCCGTCAGTCTCTGTTGTCTCCAACGCGATTTTCTCGTCAGAGAACAGCATAAAGTGATGGATCAGAATCTTGGCTGCCTCTTTCAATGCCTCCTTCGGATGGATAGATCCGTCAGTAGAAATCTCAAGAACCAATTTCTCGTAGTCAGTCTTTTGCTCTACACGATAGTTCTCTACCGCATACTTCACATTGACAATCGGAGTATAGATAGAGTCGATGGCTATCACGTCGACAGCGTCTGTCGGTTGGACATTCTCGTCGGCTGGTACATAGCCGCGACCCTTATTGATTGTAAAGTCCATCGTGAACGAAGCCACAGTTGGATCTAAATGGCAAATCACCAAGTCAGGGTTCAACACCTCAAACCCGCTCAGCTCCTTGCCCAAATCACCGGCTGTCAAGACTTCTTTGCCCGATACGTTGATTTTGCCCGCGGTCGGCTCATCTGTCTCCACGAGGTGTTTGAAGCGAACTTTCTTGAGGTTCAAGATGATGTTGGTAACATCCTCTATAACACCAGGAATAGTTGCAAACTCGTGTTTCACTCCGTCTATACGGATAGACGAGATAGCATAACCCTCGAGCGAAGAAAGCAATATTCTTCGCAAGGCATTGCCGACGGTTACTCCGTAACCCGGCTCCAACGGACGGAACTCAAACTTTCCGAAACGGTTGTCTGCCTCGAGCATTAATACTTTATCAGGTTTCTGAAATGCTAAAATAGCCATGGATATTTACAATTTTACTGTTTAGAATACAACTCGACGATAGCCTGTTCTCTAATGTTCTCCGGAATGTCTTCACGCTGTGGCAAGTGAAGCAATTTGCCTCCCTTGATGCTCTCATCCCACTCAAGCCATGGGTATTTGCTGTGGTTGAAGCCTGCCAACGCGTCAGCGATGTTCTCCAATGACTTTGATTTCTCACGCACTGCAACAACGTCGCCTGCCTTTACGCTGTAAGAAGGGATGTTGAGCACTGAGCCGTTCACTGTGATGTGACGGTGAGAAACCAACTGGCGCGCTGCCGCACGTGTCGGAGCGATGCCCAAACGGTAAACTACATTGTCGAGGCGTGTCTCGAGCAACTGCAGCAATACCTCACCCGTAATACCCTTGGTACGCTCTGCTTTGGCGAACAAGTTACGGAATTGTTTTTCCAAAACACCGTAAGTATATTTGGCTTTCTGTTTTTCGAGCAACTGCTTGCCATACTCTGAAGTTTTTCTTCTCTTGTTGGCACCGTGCTGACCAGGAGCATAGTTCTTCTTTGAGAGAACTTTGTCCTCACCGAAAATGGGTTCGCCGAATTTTCTTGCAATTTTACTTTTTGGTCCGGTATATCTTGCCATTTTTTATTCTTTTAAAAATTAAAGTTTTTATCGAATCCGCTTAGTGCAGCCGCGATTGCAGAGAGGTGGTTGTTGGTGCAATCTATTTCACATCGGCTGGATCCTTAGTTTTGTTTATTCAGAGATTATACTCTTCTTCTTTTTGGAGGACGGCATCCATTGTGTGGAAGCGGTGTAACATCGATGATCTCTGTCACCTCGATTCCTGCTCCGTGTACCGTACGGATAGCCGACTCACGTCCGTTACCCGGTCCCTTCACGTAGGCCTTAACCTTGCGCAATCCAAGATCGTAAGCAACCTTAGCGCAATCCTGTGCTGCCATCTGGGCTGCATACGGTGTGTTCTTTTTCGATCCTCTGAATCCCATCTTGCCGGCGCTCGACCATGAGATTACTTGTCCCTCACTGTTTGCTAAGCACACAATGATGTTGTTGAAAGATGAGTGTACATGCAACTGACCGACTCCGTCGATCTTAACATTTCTCTTCTTTGCTGCGACTGTTTTTTTTGCCATACTTTAATTTTATTTAGTAGCTTTTTTCTTGTTAGCGACTGTCTTCTTGCGTCCCTTGCGTGTGCGGGCATTGTTCTTTGTGCTCTGTCCACGCACTGGAAGACCATTACGGTGACGGATGCCACGATAGCAACCGATATCCATCAAACGCTTGATGTTCAACTGAATCTCACTGCGGAGATCACCTTCTACTTTGTAGCCTGCTCCGATAGCCTCACGCACGGCTGCTGCCTGAGCGTCGGTCCAATCCTGCACCTTGATATCCTTGTCAACGCCAGCTGCTGCCAGAATCTTGTTGGCTGAGCTGCGGCCGATGCCGAAGATATATGTAAGGGCTATTTCTCCTCTCTTATTTTGGGGCAAGTCTACACCTACAATACGTACTGCCATATACTATTATATTTTTTTTGCAAAAATAATAAAATTATCCTTGACGTTGTTTTAATTTTGGATTTTTCTTGTTGATTACGTACACGCGACCTTTTCTTCTGACAATTTTGCTGTCAGCCGTGCGCTTCTTTACTGATGCTCTAACTTTCATTGTATTTCTTTTTTTATTTGTATCTAAAAGCAATTCTTCCCTTCGAAAGGTCATAGGGCGACATCTCTACCCTGACTTTGTCTCCCGGAAGGATCTTGATGTAATGCATACGCATTTTTCCGGAGATGTGGGCGGTTATCTGATGGCCGTTCTCAAGTTCTACCTTGAACATTGCGTTGGACAACGCCTCCACGATAACTCCGTCTTGCTCTATTGCTGCTTGTTTTGACATATTTCTTATTTTCCTTGGTTTATCCGTTGTTGTTACTGCTGATTCTCACCCTCAATAAATTCAAATGAAGAAAGGATTTCGGCCTTGCCTCCTCTGATTGCCACCGTATGCTCGAAATGAGCCGACGGCTTGCGGTCCTTGGTGCGGCAAGTCCAGCCGTCACGTTCTATCACAATGTTGCGGCTGCCCATATTGATCATTGGCTCGATGGCTATGCACATCCCTTCCTTGATCAACGGTCCGACGCCGCGGCGGCCATAGTTGGGCACTGCCGGCTCCTCATGGAGCTTGCGCCCGATTCCATGCCCGGTCATCTCGCGCACCACCGAGAAGCCGCGCTTCTCACAGTGCTCCTGCACGGCATTGCCGATATGCCCGATGCGGTTGCCTTCCACCGCCTGAGCGATGCCGAGGTAAAGAGCTTCCTTCGTAGTCGTCAGCAACTCCCGCACACGCGGTTCCACCTCGCCGACTGCAAATGTATATGCCGAGTCGCCATTGTAGCCGTCAACGACGGCTCCGCAGTCAATCGACACTATGTCGCCCTCCCGCAACGTGGCGCTCGACGGAATCCCATGCACAACCGTCTCGTTGACCGAAACACAAAGTGTGTTGGGATAGCCCGCATACCCGAGAAATCCCGGAACGCCTCCATTGTCTCTAATGAACTCTTCCGCTATCTTGTCAAGTTTCAGCGTGGTAATCCCCGGAGCAATCCACTTCGACAATTCGCCGAGCGTCTTCCCCACGAGAAGATTACTCACACGCATCAACTCTATTTCTTCATCTGTCTTCAGATAAATCATCCTGGACCCAAATTAATAACCCGAACCTGTGGTACGGCCTTTTAATTTTCCGGATTTCATCAGTCCGTCATAATGGTGCATCAACAGATGACTTTCAATCTGCTGAAGCGTGTCAAGAACGACACCAACCATAATCAGCAACGATGTTCCTCCAAAGAACTGTGCAAAACTGTGTGTCACGCCGCAGATTCTTGCGAACGCCGGCATGATCGCAACAATACCCAAGAAGATTGATCCCGGAAGGGTGATTCTCGACATGATAGAGTCGAGATAGTCGGCCGTTTTCTTGCCCGGCTTCACTCCCGGAATAAATCCGTTGTTGCGCTTCATATCCTCCGACATCTGTGTCGGACGCACGGTAATCGCCGTGTAGAAATATGTAAACGCCACAATCATCAAGAAGTAAATGAAATTATACCAGAAACCCTCCATGTTGGTCAATGCCTTGACAATCGAGCTTGCCTCGCCACGCGAGCCGAAGCCTGCCAATGTCAACGGGATAAACATGATTGCCTGTGCGAAAATGATAGGCATCACACCCGCTGCGTTAACCTTCAATGGGATATACTGGCGCGCACCGCCATACTGCTTGTTGCCGACAATTCTCTTCGCATACTGCACTGGCACCTTGCGTGTGCCCTGCACCAAAAGGACTGCGCCGAGAATCACTGCAAACAAAAGCACGATTTCGATTACAAGCATCACCAAGCCGCCCTGTGCCGACGAGATGCGGCCCATGAACTCCTCGATGAATGCCCCCGGCAGACGCGCGATGATACCGATAAGGATGATAAACGATATACCGTTGCCAACACCCTTGTCTGTGATGCGCTCGCCGAGCCACATGATAAACATACTGCCGGCCGCCAGAATCACAGTCATATAGGTCTTGTCAAGCCATGTCAAGGCCATCGTGCCGTGAGCTGCGGAGTTAACCTGATATTCAAGGTTGAACAGATAAGCAGGAGCCTGAAGAAGGAGAATCAGCACCGTAAGATAACGGGTGTACTGATTGATCTTCATGTGTCCGCTCTCGCCCTCACGCTGCAACTTCTGGAACTGAGGAAGAACCATACCCAACAGTTGTATCACGATCGACGCCGTGATATAAGGCATGATACCCAAAGCGAATATCGATGCCTGGCTGAACGCGCCGCCCGAGAACATGTCGAGCAACTGCATCAAGCCACCGCTGGTGAAACTCTTCATCGCAGCCAGCTGATTCGGATCGATACCCGGAAGGACTACATAGCAGCCCACCCGGTATACCAATATCAATAGAAAAGTCACGACAAGACGCTTGCGCAAATCTTCTATCTTCCAAATATTTTTTATGGTATCAACTAATCTCATCTTTTACAATTTTTCGATAGAGCCACCAGCGGCTACAATCAACTCTTCCGCCTTCTTAGAGAATGCGTGAGCCACAACTTCCAATTTCACTGTCAACGCTCCGTTGCCCAGGATTTTCACCTTCTGCTTGCCATTGATGAATCCTGCTGCCACCAAATCGTCAACCGTTACTTTCGTAAGATTCTTGGCTGCCGCCAACTTCTCAAGCACGTCTACGTTGATTGCCTTGTACTCTACACGGTTAATATTCTTGAATCCGAATTTAGGCACACGGCGCTGCAACGGCATCTGACCGCCCTCGAAACCAATCTTGCGAGAGTAGCCCGAACGCTGCTTGGCACCCTTGTGTCCACGTGTAGAAGTACCTCCCATTCCTGAACCCGGTCCACGGCCGATTCTTCTGCGTGAAGATGTCGAGCCTACAGCCGGTTGCAAATTACTTAAATCCATAGTCTTTTATTGTGTTTAAGCGTTCGTTACTTCTACAAGGTGACGAACTCGTTTAACCATACCCAAGATTTGAGGAGTCGCTTCCTTCTCAACCTCTTGATTCATTTTTCTCAATCCAAGTGCGTCGAGTGTTCTCTTTTGCACAGCAGGGCAGTTAATTCTGCTCTTTGTTTGCTTAATCTTAATAGTTGCCATGAACATTCATTTTTTAACCATTAAACACTACATCCAACGACACTCCACGGTTTTGAGCCACTGTCATCGGGCTGCGCATCTCGTCGAGTGCGCCGAAAGTTGCCTTAACCAAGTTGTGTGGGTTAGAGCTGCCCTTTGACTTGCAAAGCACGTCTGTGATGCCTACACTCTCCAATACGGCACGCATTGCACCACCGGCCTTCACACCGGTACCCTGAGATGCCGGCTTAAGGATTACGCGCGAGCCTCCGAATTTGGCTGCCTGCTCGTGTGGAATTGTGCCTTTGTGAACCGGTACGCGGATAAGGTTCTTCTTTGCTGCCTCCACGCCTTTGGCGATGGCGGCTGTCACCTCGTTCGCCTTACCAAGACCCCAGCCTACAATGCCGTTCTCGTTGCCGACAACTACAATTGCAGAGAAGCTGAATGCACGTCCACCCTTTGTCACCTTAGTGACACGGTTGATGGCAACCAGACGGTCCTTCAATTCGATATCGTTCGTTGATTTTACTCTGTTGTTTCTCTTTGCCATGTTCTTTAAAATTTAAGTCCTCCGTTGCGTGCAGCGTCAGCCAATGATTTAACTCTACCATGGAACAAATAACCGTTGCGGTCGAATACAACCTCAGTGATGCCGGCTGCCAATGCCTTCTCAGCGATTGCCTGGCCTACCTTTGCTGCCACCTCGGTCTTAGTTCCTTCCTCGATTCCCTTCGACGATGCGCTGGCAAGTGTCTTGCCTTCGCTGTCGTCTACAAGCTGTACATAAATCTGCTTGTTGCTTCTGAACACTGTCATACGAGGACGCTCGGCTGTGCCCGAAACTTTGCCACGGATGCGTGTCTTGATTTTATTTCTTCTTTCCTGTTTCGTTACCATAATCGTCTTCCTTTATTATTTAGCACTTGCCGATTTACCCGACTTGCGACGGATGATCTCACCAACGAACTTGATACCCTTACCCTTGTAAGGCTCAGGCTTGCGGAGGCTGCGGATCTTGGCGCATACCTGGCCAAGAAGCTGCTTGTCGCACGACTCAAGAGTAATCAACGGATTCTTGTTTCTCTCTGTCTTGGCATCGACCTTGATCTCTGCCGGAAGCTTGAAATAGATGGCGTGTGAGTAGCCAAGCGAAAGCTCAAGCACCTGACCCTGCGCTGCCGCACGGTAACCTACACCTACCAACTCCATTTCCTTCTTGTAGCCTTCCGATACTCCGACAACCATGTTGTGGATCAACGCGCGTACAAGACCGTGGTGTGAACGGTGCTCGATGTCGTCGCTCGGACGGGTAACTACAATATGATTCTCTTCTACCTTTACAGTAAGGTCTGAGTGGAACTCCTGGCGCAACTCGCCCTTAGGACCCTTAACTGTCACTACATTATTCTCTACCTTTGCAGTCACTCCTGCTGGGAGTACTACCGGAGCTTTACCTATTCTTGACATTGCAATTCCTCCTTATTAATAGATATAACATAGAACTTCGCCACCCACTTTCTGCGCCAAGGCTTCCTTGTTGGTCATGATGCCTTTCGACGTAGAGATGATTGCGATTCCAAGTCCGTTCAACACTCTCGGCATATCTTTGTAGCCTGTATACTGACGAAGACCAGGACGGCTGACGCGCTTCAAGCACTTGATGGCGTTTACCTTGTCTACTGGATCATACTTCAAGGCTATCTTGATAGTACCACCGGCTACCTCTCCCTCTACAAACTTGTAGTTCAAGATATAGCCCTTCTCGAAGAGAATCTTTGTGATCTCTTTCTTCAAGTTTGAGGCAGGCACCTCTACAACTCTGTGCTGTGCCTTGATTGCATTCCTCAATCTTGTCAAATAATCTGCTATTGGATCAGTCATATTATTTTGGTTTAAATTGATCCGGAGTTTCCGGACAATATTTAATACTCTTTCTGTTTTTACTCGTTTACCAGCTTGCTTTCTTAACGCCCGGGATCAATCCTGCAGACGCCATCTCACGGAACTGGATTCTCGAAATGCCGAACTGACGGATATAGCCCTTTGGACGTCCTGTCAGGCTGCAACGGTTGTGCATACGGATCGGGTTGGAGTTCTTTGGCAAAGCCTGAAGCTTTTGAGCTGCCTCAAAAGCCTCGGCTGGTTCGCCGGTGTTTACAATCTTCTTCAACGCCGCACGCTTTGCTGCATATTTGGCTACGAGTTTCGCACGCTTAACCTCGCGCGCTTTCATTGATTCTTTTGCCATATCTGTTTTTAGCGTTTAAATGGTAAACCAAATTCTTTCAACAATGCGAAACCTTCCTCATCGGTCTTGGCGGTAGTCACGAATGTGATGTTCATACCTACAAGCTTTGAGATTGTGTCGATGTTGATCTCCGGGAAGATAATCTGCTCTGTGATGCCGAGCGTATAGTTGCCACGGCCGTCGAGCTTGCTCTCGATTCCCTTGAAGTCACGGATACGAGGAAGTGCGATGCGTACAAGACGCTCCAAGAACTCGTACATGCGCTCGCGGCGCAATGTCACGCGGACACCGATAGGCATTTTCTTACGCACCTTGAAGCTCGCGATGTCCTTCTTCGACAAAGTAGGAACAGCCTTCTGGCCTGTAATCGCTGTAAGCTCGTTGATCGCTGTCTCAATCACCTTCTTGTCCTGCGTTGCCGCACCAAGACCCTGGTTGATGACAATCTTAGTAAGGCGAGGCACCTGCATCACTGAAGTGTATTTGAACTCCTTCTCAAGAGCCGGTACAATTCTCTCAGTATAGTCTTTTTTCAGAGTTGTGCTGCTCATTATTTAATCTCCTCTCCTGATTTTTTAGAATAACGTACTGTTTTACCCTCTTCGTTCTTGCGACGGCCCACACGTGTCGGCTTGCCGCTCTTAGGATCCAAAAGATTCAAATTTGAAACGTGGATCGGGGCTTCCATTTTGATGATGCCGCCCTGCGGGTGCTTGGCACTCGGCTTGGCGCTCTTCGATACCATATTCAGACCTTCAACTACGGCTCTGTTCTTCGAAACGAGAACGCGGAGCACACGGCCGGTCTTGCCCTTGTCGTTGCCAGCGTTTACGTAAACGGTATCTCCTTTTTTGATATGTAATTTGCTCATTACTGCTTTTTTTTTCGAGATTAAAGAACTTCAGGAGCCAATGAAACAATCTTCATGTTAGTAGCGCGCAACTCTCTCGCAACTGGGCCAAAGATACGGCTGCCGCGGATTTCACCGGCATTATTCAATAACACACACGCATTGTCGTCGAAGCGGATGTAGCTGCCGTCTGCACGGCGGATTTCCTTCTTCGTTCTTACAACAATAGCCTTTGACACAGTACCTTTCTTCACGTCAGATGACGGGATGACGCTCTTTACAGTTACGACGATTACGTCGCCTACGGTAGCATATCGGCGTCCTGTGCCTCCTAATACGCGGATACACAACGCTTCCTTGGCGCCGCTGTTGTCCGCTACAGTCAATCGTGATTCAGTCTGTATCATTATTATTTAGCTTTTTCAATGATTTCTACTAATCTCCATCTCTTTGTCTTGCTCAGAGGACGAGTCTCTACCAAACACACTGTATCGCCTACATTGCACTCATTCTTCTCGTCGTGAGCGTGATATTTCTTCGTCTTGTTGACGAACTTGCCGTAGATTGGATGTTTTTCCTTATACTTTACAGCCACGGTGATTGTCTTGTCACCCTTGTTGCTGGAAACAACCCCAACACGTTCTTTTCTTAAATTTCTTTTTTCCATTGCCTTTGGGATTATTTTTCGTTAAGTTCTCTTTTTCGCAACTCTGTCTTCATTCGGGCAATCATGCGACGGTCCTGTGTAATCTTTGCAGGATTGTCCAAAGGAGAGATTGAGTGGTTGACTTTCGTCTGAAGGTATTCCTTCTCTGCTGTTTCCAAACGGGCACGCAAATCCTTAGTGTCCATTTCTTTATATTCTGCCTTCTTCATTTCCTAATTACACGTTTTGAGTTGGGTCATAATCTCGTCTTACTATAAACTTAGTAGTCACAGGCAATTTCTGTGCTGCAAGGCGCAATGCTTCTTTTGCGATTTCGTAGCTTACGCCCTCAACCTCGATGAGGATACGGCCTGGAGTAACTGGCGATACGAATCCCTCAGGATTACCTTTACCTTTACCCATACGCACCTCGGCTGGCTTCTTTGTGATTGGCTTGTCCGGGAAGATGCGGATCCAAATTTGTCCCTGGCGCTGCATGTAGCGGGTAACTGCCACACGGGCGGCCTCAATCTGACGTCCTGTAATCCATTTCGATTCCAGTGACTTTATGCCGAACGAACCAAAAGCAAGCTGGTTGCCGCGATGAGCCAAACCCTTCATGCGGCCTTTTTGCTGTCTTCTGAATTTTGTTTTCTTTGGTTGTAACATTGTTCTGTAATTTCAAGTCGATTAACGATTGTTTTTCTTGTCGCGGAATCCGCCCTTCTTGCCGCGTGGGCCATTGCTGCGGCCGCCCTTGTCTGTGTTGACAAACGAAGGTGCCAGGTCGCGCTTGCCATAGACTTCGCCACGGCAGATCCAAACCTTCACGCCTACGATACCTACCTTCGTCAATGCCTCTACGAGTGCATAGTCGATGTCGGCACGCAATGTGTGAAGCGGCGTACGGCCTTCCTTGAACATCTCCGAACGTGCCATCTCAGCTCCGTTCAAACGTCCACTCACCTGCACCTTGATGCCCTCTGCGCCTGCACGCATCGTCGATGCGACAGCCATCTTGACAGCGCGGCGGTAAGCTATCTTGCCCTCAATCTGGCGGGCGATGTTGTTCGCCACCAACTGAGCGTCGACTTCCGGACGCTTCACCTCGTAGATGTTGATCTGTACATCCTTGTCGGTGATCTTCTTCAACTCTTCCTTGAGCTTGTCAACTTCCTGACCGCCCTTGCCGATGATAAGTCCCGGACGCGATGTGCAGACAGTGATGGTGATAAGCTTCAAAGTTCTTTCAATTACGATACGCGATACACTTGCTTTAGCCAGGCGAGCATTAAGATACTTGCGGAGCTTAGAGTCCTCAAGCAAAGAATCACCGTATTTTCTTCCACCATACCAGTTAGAATCCCAACCTCTGATGATACCTAAGCGATTGCTTATTGGATTTACTTTTTGTCCCATTTCTTATGCTTCCTTTTTAGCGTTAGTTTCTTTTGTACCGATGAACAATGTAACATGGTTCGAGCGTTTGCGGATTCTGTATCCACGGCCCTGTGGAGCCGGACGCAAACGTTTCAACATTGGAGCGCAGTCAACGAAAATCGTTGTGACATAAAGCTCACCGTTTTCCGCCTTACGCTCATTTTTCTGTTCCCAATTGGCGATTGCCGAACGAAGCAATTTCTCAACCTTCGCAGCAGCTTCCTTATTAGAGAACTTAAGTACTCCCAAAGCTTTGAATACCTCCATACCGCGTACCATGTCGGCTACATAGCGCATCTTGCGTGGCGAAGAAGGCACATTGCGCAGCTTTGCGCAATACAAAGTCTTTCGAGCTTCCTTAATTTTTTCAGCTGAGTTTCTTTTTCTAACACCCATTGTATTTAATTCTTTTTTAATTCAAAATAGTTCTTATCCCTCACTATTTCTTCTTGTTGCCTGCGTGTCCACGGAAGATACGTGTCGGGGCGAACTCGCCCAACTTGTGTCCAACCATGTTCTCAGTTACATAAACCGGGATAAATTTGTTTCCATTATGCACAGCAAACGTGTGGCCTACAAAGTCCGGTGCAATCATTGACGCGCGCGACCAAGTCTTGATAACCGACTTCTTGCCGCTGGCTTCCATTGCTGCAACCTTCTTGTCGAGCTTCACGCTGATGTATGGACCTTTCTTTAATGAACGACTCATAATTCTTTTGATTTAACTGGTTACTTCTTTCTTCTCTCGATAATGTACTTTGAAGAATGCTTCTTAGGAGCGCGTGTCTTGAGACCTTTAGAGTACAAGCCCTTGCGCGAACGTGGATGTCCTCCTGATGCACGTCCTTCACCACCACCCATTGGGTGATCAACCGGGTTCATTACAACACCACGGTTGCGTGGACGACGGCCCAACCAACGTGAACGGCCGGCTTTACCCGAACGCTCCAACGCGTGGTCTGAGTTTCCTACCACTCCTACTGTTGCTTTGCATGTAGCCAAAATCTTGCGAGTCTCTCCCGAAGGCAACTTGATGATTACGTAGTCGCCCTCGCGTGAGGTCAGCTGTGCGAATGTTCCTGCCGAGCGAACCATGAAGGCTCCCTGGCCTGGACGCAGCTCAATGTTATGAATTAAAGTACCAACAGGTATTTTGCTCAGTGGAAGAGCGTTCCCCACCTCTGGTGCGGCGTCCTCTCCACTCATAACTGTAGAGCCAACTTCCAATCCGTTGGGTGCAATTATGTATGCCTTTGCACCGTCTGCGTAATAGAGCAATGCGATGCGAGCCGAACGGTTCGGATCGTACTCTATTGATTTTACGGTCGCTGGCACACCGTCTTTTGTTCTCTTGAAGTCGATAAAACGGAATTTACGCTTGTGGCCGCCGCCGACATAGCGTGTCGTGCGGTGACCTTCGGCGTTGCGTCCGCCTGTGCATCTTTTTCCGACTGTAAGAGATTTCTCTGGTGTACGTGCAGTGATTTCATCGAATACACCAATAACCTTGTGTCTTTGCCCCGGTGTTGTGGGCTTCAATTTTCTTACTGCCATTTTCTATTAAATATTGCTATAAAAATCTATAGTTTCACCTTCTGCTACCTTGACATAAGCTTTCTTGAACGCTGCTGTCTTGCCGCGTTGCAAGCCTGTCTTTGTGTAGCGCTGCTTTCTTTTGCCGTCATAGTTGGTCGTGTTGACCGACACAACTTTAACGCCATACATGTTCTGAATCAATTTCTTGATTTGCTCCTTGTTGGCATCAGGAGATACGCGAAATGTGTAGCGGTTCAGCTTCTCGCTAGTCGCTGTCGCCTTCTCAGTAACAATCGGCTTGATCATTATTTCCATTTTTTATTCCTCCTTACTTTTAAAATTCGTTAATCACTGCAACGCTGCTCTCGCTCAAAATCAACGAACGGTTGTTCATGATTTTGTATGTGTTTAAGCTCGAAGCAGTTACAATTTCCACATTGGGCAAATTTCGAGCTGACAAATATACATTTTTATTTTGGTCTGATAAAACCATAACTGCCTTTTTATCGGCTACTTGTATATTTTTAGCAAACTTTACGAATTCTTTAGTTTTCGGAGCCTCGAATGCGAAATCCTCGACCACGATGATTGCATTGTCCTGAGCCTTTACTGACAACGCTGACTTGCGGGCCAATTGCTTAACCTTCTTGTTGAGCTTGAACTCGTATGTGCGTGGACGCGGACCGAAAATACGGCCTCCGCCGACGAGTACCGGAGAGTTGATATCACCGATACGCGAGCCGCCGCCACCCTTCTGCTTGTGCAGCTTGCGGGTTGAGCCCGACACTTCGCTTCTCTCTTTTGACTTGTGAGTGCCCTGACGCTGGTTGGCAAGATATTGCTTTACGTCCAAATATACGGCATGCTCGTTTGGCTCGATAGCGAATACGCTGTCGTTGAGCGTCACTTTGCGGCCTGTATCTTTTCCTTCGATGTTATATACTGCAACTTCCATTATTTCTCAATTAAAACGATTGAACCTTTTGCTCCCGGAATCGAACCCTTGATCATCAATACGTTGTGTTCCGGAATTACTTTTACCACCTTAAGATTTTGGACTGTCACACGCTCGTTGCCTGTCTGACCTGCCATGCGCATTCCCTTGAACACCTTGGCTGGGTAAGAACATGCACCGATTGAACCCGGAGCACGGAGACGGTTGTGCTGACCGTGAGTGGTCTGTCCTACACCGCCGAAGCCGTGACGTTTTACAACACCTTGGAAACCTTTACCCTTCGATGTGCCGATAACGTCGACAAACTCAACGCCGTCAAACATCGCTACGGTTATTTCGTCTCCCAATTTGTAGCTTTCATCAAAACCTTTGAACTCGGCCAAGTGGCGCTTTGGTGCTACACCGGCTTTCTTGAAGTGACCCTGCTCCGGCTTGGTTGTGTGCTTCTCCTTCTTGTCCTCGAAGCCCAACTGCAATGCCTCATAGCCGTCTTTCTCCAATGTCTTAACCTGAGTAACAACACAAGGACCTACTTCGATAACAGTGCACGGTACGTTCTTACCGTCGGCACTGAATACGGATGTCATTCCGATTTTCTTTCCTAATAATCCTGGCATTTCTCTAATTTTTTAATTGTTTCAAATTCTTTTTGGTTACTTACTTACGCCTTGATCTCTACGTCTACACCGCTTGGAAGCTCAAGCTTCATCAACGCGTCGATTGTCTTAGCTGTCGAGCTGTAGATGTCAATCAAGCGTTTGAACGATGAGAGTTGGAATTGCTCGCGCGATTTCTTGTTTACGAAAGTCGAGCGGTTGACAGTGAATATTCTCTTGTGAGTTGGCAATGGAATTGGTCCGCTGACCACTGCGCCTGTTGCCTTCACCGTCTTTACAATCTTCTCGGCAGACTTGTCAACCAAGTTGTGATCGTAAGATTTTAATTTGATTCTGATTTTTTGGCTCATTGTATTTAGTTATAATTATTTCAACAAATCTGTTCTACCTTGACACTCTTCAAGAACACCCTTGGCGATCGATGCGCTAACCTCTGCATAGTGGCTGAAAGTCATTGTGGAAGTTGCACGGCCTGATGTAATCGTACGCAATGCTGTTACGTAACCGAACATCTCTGCCAACGGAGCTTTCGCCTTAACGATGCGGGCACCGCTGCGGCTGGTCTCCATGCCTTCTACCTGACCACGACGCTTGTTCAAGTCGCTGATAACGTCACCCATGCTCTCTTCCGGTGTCACAACCTCGATCTTCATGATTGGTTCAAGGAGAACCGGACATGCCTTCTCACACGCTTTCTTGAACGCCTGGATAGCACAGAGCTCGAACGACAACTGGTCTGAATCCACTGGGTGGAACGAACCGTCGATCAAAGTCACCTTCAACTGCTCCACTGGATAGCCGGCGAGAACACCGTTCTTCATCGCTGTTGTGAAACCTTTCTGTACTGAAGGGATGAATTCCTTAGGAATGTTACCGCCCTTGACCTCGTCAACAAACTGAAGGTTGCCCTCGAAGCCTTCGTCAACCGGCTCAACGCGCACGATGATGTCGGCAAACTTACCACGACCACCTGTCTGCTTCTTGAACACTTCGCGAAGCTCAACCGGCTTGGTGATAGACTCCTTGTATGTTACTTGTGGACGGCCCTGGTTGCACTCTACCTTGAACTCACGACGCAGACGGTCGATGATGATGTCGAGGTGAAGCTCACCCATACCGCTGATCACTGTCTGACCTGTCTCCTCGTTTGTCTCTACGCGGAATGTCGGGTCTTCCTCTGCAAGCTTCTGCAAGCCTACACCGAGCTTGTCGAGGTCTTTCTGAGTCTTAGGCTCTACTGCAATACCAATCACTGGATCCGGGAACTCCATAGCCTCGAGTGTAATCGGGTGCTGCTCGTCGCAGAGTGTGTCGCCTGTGCGAATATCCTTGAATCCTACTCCGGCTCCGATATCACCGCAGCCGATAAAGTCTTTCGGGTTCTGCTTGTTTGAGTGCATCTGGAACAAACGGCTGATACGCTCTTTCTTGCGTGAACGTGTGTTGTAAACGTAGCTGCCGGCGTCGATCTGACCTGAGTAAACGCGGAAGAAGCAAAGACGGCCTACATATGGGTCGGTTGCAATCTTGAACGCCAACGCACACATCGGGTCCTCGAAGATTGGACGGCGACGCTCTTCTTTTTCTGGATCGTCCGGATTCTTACCTACGATTTCGCCAGAGTCCTCTGGGCTTGGCAAGAATGCGCAAACGTCGTCGAGCAAGCACTGAACGCCCTTGTTCTTGAATGAAGAACCGCAGATCATAGGAACGATCTCCATTGCCAATGTAGCCTTGCGGATTACGCGGCGGATTTCGTCTTCTGTGATTGTCGAAGGATCGTCGAAATATTTTGTCATGAAGTCATCGTCAAACTCGGCGATTGTCTCGAGCATCTTGTCGCGCATCGACTCGCACTCGTCTTTCAACGACGCTGGAATCTCTTCGCGGCTGTACTCAGCACCCATTGTCTCGTCGTGCCAGAAGTAAGCCTGCATTGTGATCAAGTCAACAACACCCTTGAAGGTCTCCTCTGCACCGATTGGAACCTGGATTGCTACAGGATTTGCACCGAGCACTTCACGCACCTGACGCACTACCTCAAAGAAGTTGGCTCCCGAACGGTCCATCTTGTTGACGTAACCGATACGAGGCACATTGTATTTGTCTGCCTGACGCCATACTGTCTCTGACTGTGGCTCAACACCACCTACCGCACAGAACGTTGCCACTGCGCCGTCGAGCACGCGGAGCGAACGCTCAACCTCTACTGTGAAGTCAACGTGTCCCGGAGTGTCAATCAAGTTGATTTTATACTTGTTGCCAGCATAGTTCCAGAATGTTGTTGTTGCGGCTGATGTGATTGTGATACCACGCTCCTGCTCTTGTTCCATCCAGTCCATAGTGGCTGCACCATCGTGCACCTCACCAATCTTGTGGGTCAGACCTGTGTAGAACAGGATACGCTCTGAGGTTGTTGTCTTACCGGCATCGATGTGGGCCATGATACCGATATTTCTCGTCAGATTTAACTTTTCGTCTATATTAGTAGCCATTGTTGTTTATTTATTCAAATTAAAATCTAAAATGTGCGAAAGCACGGTTGGCCTCAGCCATACGGTGCATGTCTTCCTTACGTTTGAATGCGCCACCCTGCTCGTTGAATGCGTCAACGATTTCTGCTGCGAGCTTGTCGCTCATCGTTTTGCCTCCACGCTTGCGGGCGAAAATGATTAGATTTTTCATTGAAATTGACTCCTTGCGATCCGGACGGATCTCTGTAGGAACCTGGAAGGTAGCACCACCTACACGGCGAGACTTAACCTCCACTTGCGGTGTAATATTCTCAAGCGCTGCTTTCCAGATTTCGAGCGCTGTCTTTTCTTCGTTAGGCAATTTCGACTTCACAGTCTCCAATGCGCTGTAGAATATTGTGTATGCGGTGTTCTTCTTTCCGTCATACATCAAGTGATTCACAAATTTAGTAACTCTTGTGTCTCCGAATTTTGGATCCGGCAAGATGATTCTTTTTTTAGGTTTTGCCTTTCTCATTTTTCTAATAAATTCGTTTTTGTTCGTTTGGTTGCTCTTTGCATCTTCAACGCGGCTCTCTTGCCGTGTTTACTCCGCCGAATAATCCAATAAACAAAAAACTCGTTTTTCGACTCGTTTTGTTTATCTCTTTGTGCTGTTTAGATATTACTTCTTGGCTGCACCTGCCTTAGGACGCTTCGCTCCGTATTTCGAACGACGCTGTGTTCTGCCTGCAACACCGGCTGTATCCAATGTGCCGCGTACGATGTGATAACGCACACCTGGAAGGTCTTTCACACGTCCGCCGCGAACCATCACGATTGAGTGTTCCTGCAAGTTGTGGCCTTCTCCTGGGATGTAAGAGTTCACCTCTTTACCGTTTGTCAATCTTACACGCGCAACTTTACGCATTGCCGAGTTAGGCTTTTTTGGAGTAGTTGTGTAGACACGCACACAAACGCCACGACGCTGCGGACAGCTGTCCAACGCCGGCGATTTGCTCTTGTCTTTCAAAACTACGCGCCCTTTTCTTACTAATTGCTGAATAGTAGGCATTTTAGTTCTTTTCTTTTTTATTACTGTTAATTAATCTCTTTTTCGCATTTTCAATCGGGCGGCGCTACCGCTCGCCGGCCCTACACCCTTTATTATTAGGTGATTACAGCCGTGAGGACGCATTTTCCGCTCGAAAAGCGTTGCAAAGTTACTCCATAATTTGCTAACTGCCAAATGTTTTTGACCCATTTTCATCATTTTTCCGGCGTCTGCGCCGCGGTTTTGCCATTTTAAGGGGGTTTGATGTGTAGTTTTATATATTTTTAACTATTCCCGACGAGAATCCGGACGGTTTCTAATTTCACAGGGCAAAATTTGAGCAGTACGAATTAAGTTTGTATCTTAGCAACCTCAAACTATTACGACTATGCGCAACTTGATATTATTCGACGACAAAAACGTCTGGACCGACTTGCTGCCAATCACATACACGCGGCCGCTCGCCGACATCCGGATTGGCATAATGACAATACGCCAGAAATGGCAGATGCGCTTCCCCGATACCGTCGTGTCGGCTCTGACATTGCCGTATCTTTCAAAGAAATACCCCACCACCGACGCTGATTGCTCTACATTCATCGCCGGGCACATACTTCCCGACGACTCGCTGGCGGAAGCCATCGGCAACCTGCCTGTGGGGACGGCCTTGATGGCGGGCGACGAGCTTTTGGCTTTCTGCGGATGCCGTTGCGATTTCGATGCGAGAAATTTCGCAACAATATGCAGATACGACTCTGAGTTTTCCGCTGTCCACTTCCTCTACGACATTTTCCTTAAAAACGATTGTGAAATAAAGCGCGACTTCAAAACGCTGACGACCGGACGCCAATCGCAGCCGCTGCCTGAATCGTGCACGGTAATCGGACCGAGGATGCTCGACGACGGACTCCCATCAATCTTCATCGAGGAGGGCGCGTCGATAGAGGGGACATACCTGAACACAAACAATGGCCCTATATATATAGGTAAGGACGCTGTGGTGATGGAGGGCTCGTGCATACGCGCGCCGTTTGCGGCTTGCAGCCACGCACAGGTGAACATGGGCGCGAAAATCTACGGAGCGACCACTATCGGGCCACACTGCAAGGTGGGTGGCGAACTGAGCAACGTTGTGATGCTGGGATTCAGCAACAAGGCGCACGACGGATACCTGGGAAACGCCGTGATTGGTGAGTGGTGCAACATCGGAGCGGGAACAAATGCCTCTAATCTGAAAAACGACTACACGGAGATTAAGCTTTGGAACTACCGCACACACAGGTTTATGCGGACGGGGCTGATACACTGCGGACTATTCATGGGCGACCACTCGAAGGCTGGCATCAACTGCATGTTCAACACCGCCACCGTAATCGGCGTGGGCGTGAACGTGCACGGTGCCGGATTCCCGCGCAACTTTGTGGCGTCGTTCTCCGAAGGCAGCGTGGCGGGCTATTCCGACGTGTCGGTCAACAAGTTCTTCGACACGGCAAAACGGATGATGGCGCGCCGCGGCGTGACGCTGTCCGACGACGACAAGGCTATATTCGAGTCTATCTACAACATCGCTGACAATTACAAATAAATCTATGGAAAAGGAACTGATAAAGGAAATCCCATGCCTGCCGCTCGACAAGCTGATATCGATTTTCAAGCCCGACAAAGACGATGTCTATCGCCATGGCCTGCTTATCGGTCGGCGCTCGGCTGTCGGCGGCGAACATGCCGACATCTCTTTCGTGCATCCGTTCAGCGTAAATGCGTTCATCTTGATATGCTGCGACAGGGGCGAGGTTTCCATTTCCACCAATTCTGAAGAATTCGACCTGAAACCGGGAACGCTCTACATCAATTTCCCGGGACAGATAATGCGGGCGTCGCGCGTCGACAACTGTGCGGTGCAGGTGGCTGTGATCGATCTGAACCTGATTCGCGACATGAGTCTCGATGTGAAGCCGATGGCTCAGAAACTGCTGGCGCTGAAATACGCGCAGTGCATGCAACTCGAGCCGGAGGCTTTCAAAGAAACGAAATGCCTGATTGATTCCATAGCCGACGAAATCCGCAACAACGAGGAGGACGCGCTGTCGAACGACATTCTGCGATGTCTGATTTCCGCTTTGTTCTTTAAGGTGGGACGCGCCGTTGACAAAAACACCGGAGAGACCAAGAAGCTTGACCAGGAGGCGTTCAGCAAAAATGCGGGCTACTTCAAGGAGTTTATGCTGCTGCTCGGCGCAAACTACAAGAAGGAGAGAAGCGTGGGGTTCTACGCCGAACAGATGCACCTGTCGCCAAAATACTTCACCACTCTGATCAAGAAGGCAAGCGGACAGACTGCTGCCGACTGGATAAACCACTACGTGATTCTCGAAGCGAAAAACCTGCTGAAATATTCAACCATGAACGTACAGGAGATTGCCTATAGCCTGAATTTCCCAAACCAGTCGTTTTTCGGAAAGTATTTCAAGCACCACACGGGTATGACTCCAAGCCAATACAAAAGACTGTAGGCAAGTGTCCTTGCCTACAGTCATATTCTATATTTCCTTATTCTTTTAGTCTTTCTTGATGAGATGCTGTGCTATCTGCACGGCATTGAGCGCGGCGCCTTTCTTTATCTGGTCGCCTACCACCCAGAAACTCAAGCCCTTTTCATTGGCGAGATCCTTGCGGATTCGTCCAACGTAAACGGGATCTTTACCTGCCGTAAACAGCGGCATCGGATACTGTTTCTCTGCCGGATTGTCGATAACAACGACTCCTTCAGCCGCCTCAAATGCCTTGCGGGCTTCGTCTACGCTTATCGGGCGTTCTGTCTCAACCCAGATTGCCTCGCTGTGGGCGCGCATCACTGGCACTCGCACACACATGGCGCTGACATCGAGCTTCGGGGCATGCATTATCTTCTTGGTCTCGTTGTACATTTTCATTTCCTCCTTTGTGTATCCGTTGTCTTGGAACACGTCGATATGAGGAATTACGTTATATGCAAGCTGATATGCGAATTTCTCAACAGTGGCGTCTTTTCCAGCTCCGAGTTCGGCATACTGGTTGACGAGCTCGTCCATGGCGGCGGCACCGGCGCCGCTGGCTGCCTGATAGGTCGCAACATGCACTCTGCTTATCGGCGACAGATCGTTGATGGGCTTGAGCGCAACGACCATCTGTATCGTCGTGCAGTTTGGATTGGCGATGATGTGGCGGGGCGCGTTGAATGCGTCGTCACCGTTGACTTCGGGCACTACCAATGGCACGTCGTCGTCCATGCGGAACGCCGATGAGTTGTCAATCATCGTCGCGCCGTATTTGGTTATTGTCTCTGCAAATTCTTTTGATGTGCCGGCGCCTGCCGAGGTAAATGCAATGTCCACTCCTTTGAAGTCGTCGTTGTGGCAAAGTTCGCGCACGGCATAGTCCTTGCCACGGAATTTGTATGTCCGTCCGGCACTGCGTTTCGATCCGAACAACAGCAACTCGTCGACGGGGAAATTCTGCTCGTCGAGCACTCGCAAAAACTCTTGACCTACGGCGCCGCTGGCACCAACAATTGCAATTTTCATTTCTCTTATATCCTTATTTTGATTGTAGGGTGCAAATTTATAACTTTTTTCATTAGTACGGATATATACAATTAGGAAAAATAACTAATTTTGTTCTTAATTATGACTGAATTGATTCGCAACATAGCAGGATATTTCCCAGTTCAGGACCCTACATGGATTTTCTTCATCGTGTTGGGCATAATCCTTTTTGCGCCTATAGTATTCGGCAAGCTGCGCATCCCACACATAATCGGCATGATTCTCGCGGGTATGGTCATCGGCGAACACGGGCTCAACATCATTGTCCGCGACAGCAGTTTCCAGCTTTTCGGCAACGTCGGACTCCTGTACATCATGTTTCTCGCGGGCATGGAGATGGACATGAACGACTTCAAGCAGAACCGGAACAAGGCGATTGTATTCGGTCTGTTGGGATTCATCGTGCCTATGGCAATGGGATATGCCGTAAACAGTATGTTGCTGAAATATGCGGCTGTGCCGGCTATGCTGGTGGCAAGCATGTATGCGAGCCACACGCTGGTGAGCTACCCTATCGTGAGCCGCTACGGCATGGCGAGGCAACGCAGTGTGAGCATTTCGGTGGGGGCGACGGCAATCACCGACTGCCTGACGCTGTTTCTGCTTGCCATCCTCGGCGGTTTGTACAAAGACGCCGACAGCGGTTCGCTGCTGTGGCTGTGGCTTGTGGTGAAGGTGGCCTTGCTGACGGCTTGCGTAATCATTTTCTTTCCGCGCATCGGACGGTGGTTCTTCCGCCGCTACAACAACGGTGTGCTGCAATACATTTTTGTGCTTGGAATGATGTTCCTCAGTGCCGGTCTGATGAAAATCGTCGGCATGGAGGGTATCCTCGGAGCGTTTCTCGCCGGACTGGTGCTAAACAGACTCGTTCCAAACGTGTCTACGCTGATGCACAACCTTGAGTTTGTGGGCAATGCGTTGTTCATCCCTTTCTTCCTTATCGGTGTGGGAATGATGATTGACCTGAGGGTGTTCTTTGGAGGCTGGGAGGCTGTGGAGCTGCTGGTGGTGATGGTGGTGATGGCGATTGTGACTAAATGGAGCACGGCGTGGCTGACACAGAAGTTATGCCGTATGTCGGTTTCTGAGCGCAGCCTGATGTATGGTCTGTCCACTTCGCGTGCCGCGGCTACGCTGGCGGTGGCGCTTGTGGGCTACAACATAATTCTTCCCAACGGGTCTCACCTACTGGGGAATGAGGTGCTGAACGGAGCTATCGCTTTGATTCTTATCACATGCGTGGTGAGCAGCATCGTCACCGAACGGGCGTCGCGACGCATGGCGCTCCATGAGATGGAGGCGGCTGAGCCTGAGACGTCCGACGGCGAACGGGTGCTTATCAGTGTGTCGAATCCGAACACGCTTTTCGGGCTGGTCAGCCTTGCGGTGCTTATACGCGACTCCAAAAACACCGACAATGTCATTGCCGTAAACGTGGTGAGCGATTCCGACAACCGCAACGTGGCGAGAAGTGCCCGCCAGGGAAAACGCTTCCTTGAGATGGCGGCTCAGGCGGCGTCTGGCTCGGGCATGACGCTGAAGACGGTGAGCCGCTACAGTGCCGACGTTGCCACGGGCGTTATCCACACGGCGAAAGAGCAGGAGGCCACCACGATAATTCTTGGCATACACCGCAAACTCACTGCCGCCGACTCTCACAGCGGCCCGTATTCCGAGGCGTTCCTGTCGCGGCTGCACAGGGAGGTGGTGATGATCAAGATGCTGATGCCGTTCAACACGTTGCGGCGCATCGTTGTGGCGGTTCCGCCGAAAGCACAGTTCGAACCTGGTTTCTCTAAATGGATGAACCACGTGCTGAAGGTTGGCCGGACTCTCGGTTGCCAGATTCATTTCCACTGCTCGCATGAAACGGCGATGTTCGTGCGGCTGATTGTCGACCGTCAGGGATACTCCGACAAGGTGCGCATCGAGCAGATGGATTCATGGGATGAGTTTATGATGCTCTCGGCTTCGGTTAATTACGACCATTTGCTGATTGCGGCGGCTTCGCGGCCGGGCGGTGTGTCTTACCTGCCTGATTTTGAAAAGTTGCCCGACATGCTCGCTCAATATTTCGGGAACTGCTCCACTATGATTGTCTACCCTGACCAGACGGGAGAACCTGTTCAGCTTCCGGCGTTCTCGCAGCCGATAAACCGCTAAACTTTCTCAAACTCTCCGTCTTTCCATGTCCAGGCGTCAGCCCGGAAGCGGTAGGTGCCGTCGGATGGACGGCAGACTGCCAGGAGGCTGGCTATCGACGCTTTGTCTGTTGCCGCGGCTGAATATGCCGTCAAGCGGCGCACTCCTGCCACAACCACCGGACGCTCTGTTCCTGCCTGCGTCCACTCGCTGCGCTGCGCCTCTGCATCATCGCTGCCGGGAGCGGCAAACTGCGTCACGTCGGCTGCCCAGCAGTCGAGCCTCAACGCAAGCACCCGCACACACCTGGCTGGCAAATCCACTGTGACGGCTCGGCGGGCATCGACCGTTGCAGGGCATTCCTTTGCGATGTTTTCTATCGGGAGCATCTCCGATGGGGCCTCGCGGAGCATCTTGTTGTACCAATCGTCCATCTCGCGCTGCAACACGCCGTCAAGGTCCACGCCGTCCTCGCGCTCCACATCACACGACCGCACTCCGCTGTAAAAGCCTTTGCGTTTCTTCCATTCCTCAAGCATTTCTGCTTTTGTAAGCGTAATCATTCCGTTGTTTTCCATAGCATTTTCTTTTTTCGGCAAAGTTACGCTCATAAGCCTTGCGACGGTCGTAAAAAAGAGATTTATTTATCTATGTCATACCGCACGAAGATGTCGCCGGCAAGTCTGTCGTTCACTTTTATTATGAAGCCTTTCAGATTGGAATCGGATAGATAGCGGCTTATGTCAAACGAGATGATGCCCACGATGTTGGTCACAGGGGTGTCGCCGTTCAAACTGTGGCGGAGCTCAAGATACTGATAGCCGGGCTTTGACTTTTTGGGCGATGGCACGGCAACGAGGTCAAGGCTATGCACATAGGTGCTGCTGGAGGCAAACATATATTGGACGTTCAGAAAATTTTTGGAATTCCACAGATTGACAACGGTAATGGGGTCGTCGCCCATACTTTCATCCAGCGCCGACACTTCTTTTACCGAAACAGGATATGTCCGCAACACGGTTATCTGACCGACATACGGACGTTCTCCGACAGGCGTGTTGAACTCGGCATAGACTCGCTGACCGGGTTTATAACCCTTGTCAAGCATATCGCCATAGTTGGCTACATAGAATTTATTGCCTTTGTCGCTGTTTATATAATAGGCTTCGTCCGACTCTTTCTCAAACGAGCCGATTGTGGAGTTGTATGTCGGATACGTACATGTCATATAGTCGCCGTCTTCCTTGCACGACATGAACAGCAGCATCGCCGCAATCATACTTATCATCACAACCAATATGTTTCGCTTGTTTTCTTTCATAATTTCTGTCTTCCTTTCATCGCTAAAACGTCCGGACAGCGAAAATACTGCTCGCCAATAATTAAAAATTCACTGTGATGCAGTATTTTTGCAATCATTCCGTTTAATTGTCAGAACATCAGCAGACGTGACCGAGGAGGAAATATACGAAGGATGCAGATGCGGCGACGCTACAGCGCGCCGCGAGCTCTACACGTGCTTCAGCGGGACTATGCTTGCCATCGGCATTCGCTATCTCGCCGACCGCGACGAGGCGGAAGACTTGCTGCACGATGTCTTTGTCAACGTGCTGACAAACTTCCACAAGTTCTCATACAAAGGCGAGGGTTCGCTGCGCGCGTGGATGAAGCGTGTGATGGTAAATGCCGCGCTCGACAGACTGAGACGCAACAAACACGCCGAATCGACCGACATTGAGTCGGTGGGCGACATTCCCGGCGAGGGCCCGACACTTACTTGCCGGTTGCCGGCGGCAGAGATTCTTCGCATGGTCGCATCGCTGCCCCATGGTTACCGAACGGTGCTCAACATGTATGCATTCGACGGCTACAGCCATAAGGAGATTGCTGCGAGACTGGGCATAAACGAGAAATCGTCGTCGTCACAACTGTCGAGGGCGAAATCTATGCTCACAAAAATGATTAACGATTACTTGAGAAGAAACGACGAAATATGAAAAACGACAATGACAAATGGCTTGAATCGCTGCGCGAATCCTTAGACGGGTTCGAGGTGGAGCCGCGCCCCGACATTTGGGACAGCATTGAGCGCGACGCTGCGGCGGCTCGACGCCGTCCAACGCTTACTGTTGTCTGGAGGGCGGTGGCTGCGGCGGCATGCCTTGCGCTGGTGGTGGGCGCCTATTTCCTGATGTCAAATCCCGACAATGGGAATGTCGCTCCACGAGTTTCTCCTGTCATCACAAAAACGAAGACTTCGGCAACGTCGGCTTCTGCCGGCATAGTCACACCGGCTGAGCTTATCGCCGCCTCCCACGACCACACTCCTCGCCCCCGCGCTGAGGCGGTGATGGCGATGACCGACGATGCGCCTCTCGTTTCTATCGACGAGGAGCCGGTTTGCACCGTCGCTCATGCCGACTCTGTGGAAGACAGACCCCGCGCCACGACGCGCGAGTTTCTCGAAGCGATGCCCGCAACGTCGACTGCCGTTTCCCACAGGAGTGCCGCCAACACACCGACGGCAAAGCGGATTGACAACGGCAACCGCCGCTGGCACATTGCTCTTGCCGCCAACAATGCGTTCGGTCAGGGCAGCAGTGCGTCGGAGGGTGGATTCTCTCCGCTATACCATATCCCTGCCCACAGCCATATGCTTTCGGTCGGGACGTCGACTTTCGACGCCACTTATCTCAAAGCGACTGCCAACAACATCGACGAGGCCACAGCAACCGACGACATTGTTTCGTTTCCTGTGTCATACTCGGCTTCGTTCCGCTATATGCTTACCGACCACTGGGGCATAAATGCCGGAATTTCATACGCCTACGCAACAAGCGAACGGCGGTCGGGTTCGGAATCCGACTATTACTCGTCAAAAATCCGTATGCACTACATCGGCATTCCTGTGACTGTAAGCTACACGTTTCTGTCGTCGCGCTATGTGTCGCTCTACGCTCTTGCCGGAGGGCAAGTGGAAAAATGCGTGAAAACGATGCGCAAGGATTTCGTTGTCGCGTCGGGTCAGGAGCAGAAGCAATCCACCCGACACAATACGCTCGACACGCGTCCTTGGCAGGGGTCGGTAAACGCCGGTGTCGGCGCGCAGCTGAACATCACCGACCGTTACGGCATTTTCGCAGAGCCGCAATTGGTCTATGACCTGTCTGACGACAGTGCATCGCCGGTGCATCGCCGCAACGACTTCAGCTTCCAGCTTGCCGTCGGTCTGCGCCTCAGTTATTGATTCTGGCTATTGGGCAGCAGTTCCTGCGTCACGCACCTCCCAGTCGGTAATATTGTGCCGCTCCACATCGAAGTTGATGCCCACATTCACAACGGGCAGTCCTGAAAGCATAAACCGCTGTGGATATTCCTTCAAATCTATCTGCCGCATTGCGGTGGCGGCATCGCGGTTGAGTTTCAGCTCGAACAAATAGATATGCGTTGCCGTGCGCAGTACCATATCGACACGGCCGTGCGGTGTGCGCACCTCAACATCGACGTAATTGTCAAGGATGGAGAAAATCACATACATCATCTGCTGGTAATGACCTTCTGAGTCTGCGTTGCTGCAATAAGGCACCGTAGCAAGGTATGCCTGAAGCATCTTGAGCGCACCGTCCATATCTCCGCGACGAATCAACGCCGACATCTTGGCTATTGTGGTTGTTCCCTTGACTGTGTTCATCCCGATGTAATTGGGCAGCAGGCTGCGGTAAAGCCCTACGCGGATTTCTTTGTTCGGGATATCGAGCCTGTACAGATCGGTCTCGGGGTCGTAGCCCTTGATTGTGATGTAGCCGCTCTGATAGAGCAACGGCGTTATCGTGGTCATTCGCTCCGTCGGAGCGTCAAACTCTGACTTGTCGGCATCGCCGCCTCCTATCTCCGACGGCATGACATGGTATTTGTTGAGCATCTCTATCAGATAGGTCGGTGTGCCCGTGGAGAACCAATAATAGTCAAGACAACCTGACGCCATCGCGTTGAGAAGGCTGAACGGATTGTACACGTCGGGCGACTGGGCTGCAAAATGATAACCATCATAATATTCTCGCAGTCTCGTCAACGTGTCCTTCCTGGTCATGCCGAGCCGCGCAGCCAACGCGTCGACATCGGCCGACATCTGACTTTCAAGTTCTTCATTCGTTATGCCGCAGATACCGGCATAATCATTACGCATACTCACGTTGACCATGTTGTTCAACTCGCTGAAAATGCTCATCTGCGAAAACTTGGTTATCCCTGTAAGAAACACAAAACGAAGATAGGGTTCGCAATCCTTCAACGGGCTGTAGAAATTGCGCATCACGTTGCGCAACAACGGCAGTTTCTCATCCTCATGCACCACGTCGAGCAACGGCGCATCATACTCATCGACCAGGACAACGACCTGTCGCTTCGTCTTGTTGAATGCTGTCATTATGAGTGCTGACAGTCTGTCATTTGCGTCTGCTGCGGGAATGTCAATTCCCCACTCTTCCTCATACTCTGCCAATCGGCGGTCAAGATAGCGTTCCAACTGGTCCTTATCCATGTGTTTTCCTCCAGCCATACTGAAATGCAGCACTGGATATTCAGTCCATTCCGTTTCAAGCCGTTCAATGGCAAGACCCTTGAACAAATCTCTACGTCCCTCGAAATAGCTGCGGAATGTTGACGTGAGCAACGACTTGCCAAACCGTCGCGGACGGCTCAGGAAAAAATATTTGCCATCGGTATGCGTCATGTAGTAGACATATTCAGTCTTGTCTACATACAGCATATCTTCCTTGCGTATACGCTCAAACGTCTGTATGCCGATAGGGTATAGTTTTCGTGACATAATCTTTTCCTTTTATGAATTTGACGTAAAGGTAAATAGAAAAGTCCAATCCTCCAAACAATATCTGTAAGGACCGGACTTTTCATAGCCCGCTATTATAGAAGAAAGATAAGAATAAATAGAACCGATTGCATAAAACGCAATAATAAAATGCCTTACGAAGTTTTGCATTTTAGCGGCAAACAAAAAAACGCGCGACCGCAGGATTGCTCCTGCGGTCGCGGTTGTGTTATGGCTTGCTGACGGATTAGAACAATGCCTTGCCTGTCATATCGGAAGGCTGTGGCATTCCCATAATCTTGAGGATTGACGGTGCTACATCGGCGAGGATGCCGTTTTCAACCTTCGCGTCCTTGTTTTCCGTAACGTAGACAAATGGCACTGGGTTGAGCGAGTGCGCCGTGTTTGGCGTGCCGTCTTCGTTGATGGCGTGGTCGGCGTTGCCGTGGTCGGCGATGATAACCACCTCGTAACCGTGGGCCTTGGCAGCCTCGACTGTATCTTTCACGCAATTGTCGATAGCGACAACGGCTTTCTCGATAGCCTCATAGATACCTGTGTGGCCAACCATGTCGCCGTTGGCGTAGTTGACTACGATGAAGTCATATTTCTCTGTGCCAATGGCGTCTACCAGCTTGTCCTTGACCTCGTATGCGCTCATCTCTGGCTTGAGGTCGTAGGTGGCTACCTTTGGCGATGGCACGAGGATGCGGTCCTCGCCTTCATACGGTGTCTCGCGACCGCCGTTGAAGAAGAATGTCACGTGGGCATACTTCTCTGTCTCGGCTATATGAAGCTGGTGCTTGCCGTTGTTTGCAAGATACTCGCCGAGGGTGTCCTTTACATTCTCTTTGTCGAAGAGGATATGAACTCCTGTAAACGATGAGTCGTAAGGTGTCATGCAGTAATACTGCAACCCTGGGATTGTGTGCATGCCTTCCTCCGGCATGTCTTTCTGTGTCAACGCGATGGTGAGCTCCTTTGCGCGGTCGTTGCGGTAGTTGAAGAAAATAACGGCGTCGCCTTCTTTGATTGTGCCGTCAACTTTGGCGTTGACAATAGGTTTGATAAATTCGTCAGTAACGTCCTCATCATACGACTCCTGCATTGCCTGAACCATATCTGTCGCCTGTTTGCCCTTGCCGTCTACAAGCAGGTCGTAGGCTTCCTTGACGCGGTTCCATCGTTTGTCGCGGTCCATTGCATAGAAACGGCCTACGATTGAGGCTATCTCGCCTGCCGACTGGCTGCAGTGCTGCTGCACCTGCTCGATGAAGCCCTTGCCGCTCTTCGGGTCGGTGTCGCGGCCGTCCATGAAGCAGTGGAGATAAACTTTTGTCAAGCCATACTCTTTGGCGATGTCGCAAAGTGCATAAAGATGCTCAAGCGAGCTGTGCACGCCACCGTTTGATGTAAGTCCCATGAAGTGGATGGCTTTGCCGCTCTCCTTGGCGTATGTGAATGCCGAAACAATCTCTTTGTTATTGAGGATTGACTTGTCGGCTATCGATTTGTTGATTTTAACGAGGTCTTGATAAACCACACGGCCGGCTCCGATGTTAAGGTGGCCAACCTCTGAGTTGCCCATCTGTCCGTCGGGCAATCCTACGTTCTCACCGCTTGCCTGAAGCTGCGAGTGCGGATATGTTTTTAGCAAATAGTCCCAATAAGGCGTTGGGGTGCAATAGATTACGTCATCTTTCTTGTGATCGCCGATTCCCCATCCATCGAGAATCATCAGCAATGCTTTCTTACCCATAATGTTATCGTATTTTTTTAATTCGTATTTCCTTGTTTTGCGCTTGCAAAGTTACAACCTTTAGCGTTCATCTGCAAGCACTTTGCTGAAAACAAAAATCTTGCCATCTGCACTTATTTTTTTTAATTTTGTTGTTTTTTCAATTATTTTGCTTATCTTTACATCCATAACCTATAATTTTTGACTAAATGAAACGGACTACGACTATTCTTATCGCTATTTGCGTATCGGCATTATTCGCCAATGGAAAACAGATTTCCCAGAATGCAGCCCTTTCGGCTGCGCGCAAATACTCCAGAACTGGACAAGTCGCGCCCGCAAAAAATCTGCGAAGCGACAAGACAAACAACGCTCCATACTATGCTTTCAATCTCGAGCAGGGCTATGTCATCGTCAGCGGCGACGACGAGATGACAGAACTTGTGGGATATGCCGAAAACGGCTTTTTCGACGCTGAGAATGTTCCGCCTCAAATGCAGCTGTGGCTCGACGGATATGCTGAATATGTGGCTGCGGTGCAGAGCGGAAAGGCTAAAGCCAGAAAAATTCTGCTCTCCGACTCGCCGTCGGTTGTGGTGGAGCCTTTGGTCACCACCAAATGGAATCAGGATGCGCCATTCAACAACTTCGCTCCGGAATACACTGACGACAACAACAACACGCAGCGATGCGCAACGGGATGCGCAGCTACAGCGATGGCGCAGATAATGAAATTCCACAACTGGCCGGAACAGGGTGTCGGACATTACTCTTATGAGCATCAGTCATTCGGCACAATATCATCCAACTTCTCGGAGCACGTCTACGACTGGACGAATATGATTGACAGATACAACAACGGGGAATACTCCAACGTGCAGGCTGATGCCGTTGCGTTGCTGATGAAGGACTGCGGCGTGTCGTTGAACATGAACTACGGTCCAGTGAGCGGCGCTTCAATCTATAGCTACACACCGGCTTTTAAAAACTACTTCCGCTACTCGTCGCGCACGGTAAACCGCAGCGGGTGCGAGACTGCGGAATTCACAAAAATAATCACCGACGAGCTGCAGGAGGGACGCCCGATTATCTATTGCGGCACCGGCGAGGATGGCGGACACGCTTTCGTGGTCGACGGATACGACACCAACTATTTTCTCCACGTAAACTGGGGATGGGGTGGATACAGCGACGGCTATTTCGACATGAACTATATGGACCCGACGGGTCTCGGAATCGGCGGTGGAAGCGGCGCTTTCAAATGGAACCAGGGCATCGTGCTCGCCCGTCCGCTGAAAGACGGAGTGGAACCGTATGAATTTATACAGCAGCTCTGCTTCGTGCTCTTCAACGATGTTCAAGGCGGCATATTCTGCGAGCAGGAAATGCCTGCCAACAAGGGCGACGTTGTGACCATCCTGCTGCGCAATACGGCAAACCTGAGCGGGGAGTCGTTCTTCGGCAGCCTTAATGTGGGTGTGTTCGACGATTCGGGCGCATTGGTGACTATGGGAAATGAGGAGCGCATAGAGAACAATAACGGTGATCTGTTAGAATTTCAAAGCGGCAGCCTATATTCCGTCGACCTTCCAATGACTCTCAACACCGCGGGAATAGCCGACGGAAACTACATCGTACGAGCTATGTCGAAAGCTAATGGAAACGTATGGCGGAAATTCGCTTCTACCGACTGTCTGAACATGACGGTTGCCGACGGCAAGGTTTCATTGGTTTCTCCGACACCAAACATTTCCTTGACAGGAATCGGTTCTTACAACGGCAACGTCTACAAAGGCAACCCGTTCAGCGTCAACATTACAATCCACAACGGCTCGTCAATTCCTGCCGATGGCAGCATTTTGTTCAAGGTGACCGATTCTGAAACGGGCGATGCTCTCAGCGGCTCCTTGCGGGCAATTGTCTACGACAACTGCGACTTCAGGTCCAACATTGCTTTCTCAACAACAAACGACTTTTTCGCTATAGGCAAAACTTACAACATCTCATTCACCGGATTCCAGACAACCGACGGCAAGACTCTGCCGATAAACAATATCATTCCTTTGAGTTTCTCTATTGTCGAGAACACAGAAGTGCAGAGCAGTTTGACGTTCTTCAACATTGAGGGCAGTCCTTTTGGCATGACTGTCTCAAATGAGAATTTCAACAAAGCCGACGATACAATGGTGAGCATCAACTGCCTGGGAAATGCAAACGAGGAAACATACCAGGGATACATCGCCATTGAGACCCTCAACTTGCACACTGGTTCAAAATGGCATACATCGCTTGGTCTGACCGAAAATATCCCACAAGGCGCTTACTACCCTCAAATCAATACCCCGTTCAAGGCATTGCCGATTGCAACTGCCGACGACGGTGTGTACAGGCTCTCAACCGTCAGCCAGGAGATTCGCAACGGATACCTGTTCCCCGACTGGCTGTATACAACCAATACATCGCACATCGACTTCCGCGTGAACGGTTCGGATGTGACTGTGCTGCACCCAGTAGATGAAGTGGCTTTCAGCGCCGCTCCGGAATCATATCCTACCATCGGCACAAACTGCACTTTCAATCTCGATCTTGAGAACAAGAACGACAAGTCGGAGACCATCAGTGCTGGAATGTATTTCGTAGACCAAGACAACAATGGAATAGGCTTGGCTCAGGTGGACGGAATAATCCTGAAAGCCTATGAGCAACAGACTGTGCCTGTCACTGTGTTTATCGACCCGGCAAAGTTCCATGAGAGGACCCATTACGCTGCCTATCCTGTCATACGCAAAGGTGAATCATATATTTCAGGAGAGCCATACGAATTCAACGGCGCGACATCAGGCATCAACGATGTCAACGCGGTCAATGTGAAGGCATATCCTAATCCTGCTGTCGACGTGCTCCACGTCAACGTGGAGGCCCTGAGAATTGACGTATACAACGCCGGAGGCGCACTTGTTGCCGACGCTTCAAACGCCGACTCTGTCAACGTTGCGCATCTGCCGGCAGGCTACTACATCGCCGTTGTCGCAACCGCCGACGGAACTGCCCGCATCCCGTTTGTAAAGAAATAGCTCTATAATAAAACCTGAAAATAGAAACGGCGCTGAATCGACATTCTGTCGGTCAGCGCCGTAACTTTATATGGAGAATCGGCTATTTGCCTTCCTCATACCATTTTGAATACATCAGATAGTTGTGTGCTATCTTCACGTTCATCTCCTTTGCCTGTGCCGGATCGACCATCTTCTTGAACTTGGCGGGCACTCCCATCCACAGTTCGTGCGCTCCGATTTTAGTGCCTGGCGAAACAACGCTGCCGGCTGCCACGATGGCGCCCTCGCCCACCTCGACGCCGTCGAGCAGCACGCTGCCCATGCCGATAAGCGCATAGTCGCACACCTTGGCTCCGTGGATTGTCACGTTGTGACCCACAGAAACGTCGTTGCCGATTTCAATAACCGACTTCTGATAAAGAGTGTGGAGCACCGAACCGTCCTGTATGTTGACGCGGTCGCCGATGGTGATTGTGTTTACATCTCCGCGAAGCACGGTGCTGAACCAGATGCTGCATTCGTCACCCATCGTCACGTCGCCGACAAGTGTGGCATTCTCTGCGATAAAGCAGTCCTTGCCGATTTTGGGAGTAAATCCTCTAACTGATTTTATAAGTGCCATTAGAATTATTTTTTAAGTTCTTTAGTTTTCTCTTCAAGCCAAGCCTTCTGCTCTGCATCAAGATGCGGCATGAGTCGCTCGCGCACTGTGGCGTGATAGTTGTTGACCCACGCCAACTCATCGGCTGAAAGCATCGACAAGTCTATCAAACGGCTATCGTAAGGGAACAGGGTCAGCACCTCGAAGTTCATAAAGTCTCCGAAATCATCCGTATGACGATAGTTGCGCGAAAGCACAAGGTTCTCGATGCGGATGCCATACTCTCCGGTTTTGTAAAGTCCCGGCTCATCGCTGGTAATCATTCCCGGCACAAGCACCGTAGGATTCTCGTTCAAACGGAAATTCTGCGGTCCCTCATGCACATTCAGGAAATGTCCGACGCCATGGCCTGTTCCGTGCCAGTATGTCATACATTCCTTCCACAGGAACTGACGCGCAAGCACATCAAGCTGGCTGCCGCGGGTGCCTGTTGGATAAATCATCGAGCCAAGGGCGATATGTCCCTTCAGCACGAGAGTATAGTCGTGGCGTTGTGCTTCGGTTGGTGTGCCGAGAGCAACGGTGCGCGTGATGTCGGTTGTTCCGTCAAGATACTGGCCGCCAGTGTCTACAAGCAACATTCCCTCGGGGTGAAGAGTCGACGACGTTTCCTTCTCTGGCTCATAATGCACGATGGCGCCATGCTCGTTGTAGCCGGCTATAAGACCGAAGCTTTCGCCGCGGTAAAGCGGACTGGCTGCACGGAACTCCTGAACCTTCTGCGCCACGTCATATTCCGTGATGCTGCCAGAAGCCACGTTCTGCTCAATCCACATAAACAGTTTCACGAGAGCCACGCCGTCGCGCTCCATAGCCTTACGCGTGCCCTCGATCTGCACATCGTTTTTCACTGCCTTCAGCAATGCTACCGGCGACTGCGCATAGACCGTGCCGCAATTGAGCAGGCTGCGGGCAATCGTGTCGCTCGTCTTGTTGGGGTCAAGAAGCACTGTGGCATCCTTGATTTTCTCAAGAAATTTCTCCACACTGTCGTAAGGTGCAACCTCTACACCACACTCCTTGAGATATGCACGCACATCGGCATCGATTTTGCGCTCATCCACGAAAAACACATTAACAGTGTCCGACAGATAGGCATAAGATATTGTCACCGGATTGAATTCAACGTCTGAGCAGCGCACATTGAGCGTCCAGGCAATCTCGTCGAGTGCCGACAACAATGTAGCGTCGGCGCCGTGCTCCGCTGCCTTGCCAAGCACTTTCTTTATCTTGCTCTGCGTGCTTTCGCCGGCATACTGCTCCTCATGCACAAACACCTTATCGAGAGGCAATGCCTGACGGTCGGCATAAATTTCAGGGAATGGATCAAAGTCGGTGGCGAAACGGAATCCGTTCTCGCCGCAGAACGCCTCAAGACGCGATGCCTGAACCACGGAGAAAAGCAGTCCGTTGACAGCAAGCACTCCGCCTTCCTCAAGATTCTCGGCAAGCCACTCGGTCGTTGTCGGATCGTTGCCGCCGTCTTCCTTATACATTGTCACGCCGGTGCCTTCAAGCTCCTGCTCTGCCTGAAGGAAATAGCGAGAGTCAGTCCACAGTCCTGCATCGGTGAGTGTGACCACTGCCGTACCGTTTGATCCAGTAAATCCTGTAACCCAGTCGCGCAGTTTCCAATGCGCGCTTGTATACTCACTCTGATGAGGGTCGGTGCCTGGGATAATCACCGCATCGACGTGGCTCTTGCGCATTGCCTGGCGCAAAGCCTCAAGATTTTTTACAGTATCTTTCATTGTCTGTATGTTTGTCCGGTTTTATTTGCCGGGGTTCAATGTCAAGCGGTCAAGCGCCACGTAAGCGGGAGTGTTCATGCCCCACTGTCCGGAATCGCTCGAAGCCATCTGCAAGTAGATGCTCTTCAACGCGCTGCCGGCACTGAGCGGCGACAGATCGACCATTGTCCAATCCTTTACCAATGAGTGCTTTCCGTCGCGGTAGTCGGCAAGATAGAAATCCACCGGACCCACGACAGTACCATTGGCTGTAACGCCATAGAACGACGCCTTCATCCAGTCGCCGTCGGCAAATTTCTTTGAATACGACGAGCCGTTGAGCATCGTGTAGAATGCGTAGGTCGTATTGTTCAGATACACAGACTTGACGGTGAATGTAGAACCGTCGGTCATCGAAATTCCCAACGACGGGCTTGCTGGATTCTCTCCTTCAGCCGAATTCCAATAGCCTACAAGATACGGTGTGCCCAAGCCTGTGACACCGCCGCCCGACATTGAGGCATACTGATGGTCGAGCCATGTGTTTTCAGCAGTGTAGTCATCAACGTCTGTGACGCGCGACGCGCAGAATCCCGACCAGTATGAGCCCCACTCGCTCGCTGTGGCTGTGTGGGAGAATGTAACTCCCTGGCAATCGATGCCATGCACCTCTGTATTGAGAGCGTCGGCCCATTCGCCATCGCCGTTATATGTCAATTTTGTATTGACAAGATTGACAGTTACCGTATTGTCGGGCTCGTTGTCGGAGCACGAAGTCATAGGCAACACTGCCAACAGTCCACATATCAAAATCAAATTCTTAACCGTAAGTTTCATCTTCTTAATTCTTTAAAATGTTATATGTTTTGCTTCAATATTGTCGGAAAGAAACACCGAAGCCATCGTGCTGAATTTTTCTGACGACTCTGTGGTGCGATATTCGCATCCGCCGCCTTTCGCGCAGCGCGACTCCATCTCGGGATGGCGCGAAAGATAGTCTTTAAGGCTGTCGGCAACGATGGTTCCCTGCTTCACGATGCTGACTCCTTCTGGGATATAACGCTTGATTTTCTGATACAGCAACGGATAATGCGTGCATCCAAGCACAACCGTATCTATGGCAGGCTGCTGGGCAAACAACATGTCGACATATTTCTTGACGAAATAATCGGCTCCGTCGCCGTCAGCCTCACGATACTCCACCAACGGAACCCACATAGGGCACGCCTGACCGTAGGTGTGATAGTCGGGATACATCTTGGCAATCTCCATCGGATAACTCCCGCTCTGGATTGTGCCGGCGGTGCCGAGCACTCCGATATTGCCGGTGTGGGTCAACTGTCCGAGCACCTCAACCGTAGGACGTATCACGCCGAGCACACGACGCGTAGGGTCGATTTTAGGCAAATCATTCTGTTGAATGGTGCGCAACGCCTTTGCCGACGCCGTGTTGCACGCCAGGATAACCAACCGGCATCCGCTGTCGAACAAATGGCGGACAGCCTGTAGCGTGAACTGATAAACAATGTCGAACGAACGGCTGCCATAAGGTGCGCGCGCATTGTCGCCAAGATAAATATAGTCATATTGCGGCATCAGCCTGCGCATCTCCGACAATATGGTCAATCCACCATAGCCGGAGTCGAACACGCCAATCGGCCCTGCCGTCATCTTTTCTTTCTCCATAATGCAAAGATAGTGCAAGGTGAGTGAAGAGCAAAACAAATTTATTTGATTTTGCTCTTCCGAACCGCAGCCTAACTTATCTAAAGATAGTGCAAGGTGAGTGAAAAACCGTGCAAGCCGAGAGAAAAATGAAGTTTACTTCAATTTTTCCGAGGCGCAGCCGGTTTTATCCAAGAGCAAAACAAATTTATTTGATTTTGCTCTTCCGCTAAAGACCTTAAAGTCCTTAAAGCCCCTAAAGCCCCTAAATTTCTACTGCCCTTAAAGCCCCTAAATTTCTACTGCACCTCAGCTCCCTTAAAAACAAGCAGGAACGCCGGTCGGCGTTCCTGCTCTATCCATTCAACTATTACATTTGTAACAACAACTAAAGATTTTTTCCAAAATTCTCATTATCATCGGTTAAGGAATCCGACAATAATGGTAACACTACTTTGGTCTCTTTTCGGTTACAAATGTATAGATTATTCCAATAAGTTGACTAAGAAAATGATATGTTTAAAAACATATTTTGCCGTTCTCCATCATTTTCAAGTACATACAAAATAAAAAAGTTATTTATCTCCCGACAAATAACCTTCCTACCTTAAAATCTAATACCATGAAAAACTTGATGCAAATGTACTGACAAATATGTTATAAAACATACTTTTGAGGCACAATTTGCCTATATTAAAACATCTTTTAACACACATTACCCTTAAAGCTCTATCCACAAAACACATATTAACAATTCTTTCATTCTCTCTTGTGTCAATCCAGCGAAGACGGGGTATGCGGCGCCGACAAGGGGGCGGCCGTGAAACAGGGACATAAAAAAAGATTATTTATCTCCCGACAAATAATCCTTTCACCTTAAAATTTAATACCATGAAAAACTTGATGCAAGTGTACTGACAAATTTTGTCCCAGCAATAGCTTTTCATTTAAAAAACATGTTGTATAACATCATTTAACAACATCAAACTGATTTTTGCCGTTTTCAAGACTGTTTTGTTTTCATTTTGTCACGAAACATAGCTTTATCGAGAACATTTGGCAAGCATTTTTTACTCTACCGGCAACAATTCGAGCAGATGAACGCGCAATTCATCCCACAACACATAGTCGGATGTCTGGCCTGGCAACAACCTTACCGGGCACTCATTGAGATCCACCCGCGCATAAACTCTGCCTGAGCCCGACCGGAACAGCGTCATCTGCAGATTGCACGCCATCGGCACCGTGGCATAAGCATGCCAATTGTCTGCCACTGTGTCAAAATAGTTTGTCAGATAGCTGCAACCGGGCACGCGCATAAGTGCCAGCAACGGCATCATTGTCTCCGCATGCCCGAAGCGCAATTTGGCTGCTGCATGAAGTTTGCCCGAGACCACACTGTCGGCTGTCTGCACAAGGTCGAGAAGCAGCGGCGCGGCAATCTCCGCCGGACGCGACGACAGGGTGTTGGCTGAATAAAGCAGATATTCGCGGAAGTTGTACACCGACCACAGTTGCCTGTACTCCTTCAGTGTGAAATATGCCGACGGGTCGCTTTCCTGCCCCATGGCGTCCATTCCTGCCATAACATAATATTCCGCCATGGCAAGATTCTGCGCCTCGTCGTAATCGAGCGGATAGTTCTCGCCAAGCACACGGAGCAAAGGGTCAATGGTTACGTTTTTAGCCAGAAACCTGCCGTAGGTGTTAAGATACGACGAATCCTTGCGGTATGCCTTATACTCCTCGTCAAGGTCGAAATTGCGCATCAACGGGCTGAACCTCTCTCCCGACATTGCCGTGATGTCGATATGCCGCGCCATCTTCGACAACTGGTGGGTGAACGAATACATACTCATCACCGACCGTGGCGATGACGACGAGAGTGCCACAACCCGTGCGCTGTCGAGCAATTGCGGACAGGCGCGGTAAAGACGGGCGGCTATGCCGCGGTGCTCTGCCTCGCCGATTGAGTCGAGCTGCCCCCATCGGCCCTCGCTCGACGCCACGACAGCGTCAACCTCGGCAAGAAGCCGGCGGCCGAGCGGAGTGATGGTATTCAGCGAGTCGGCACGATCGAGAGCGCGCTTCATCAACAGCGTGAAATAACTGCCTGCCGGGTAGCGCGAGCCATGACGCGACACGTGATTTACGAAAACAGGTGTCAGCGAGTCGGGAAACGTGCGCACAACGCGGTCGGTTGGATACGGCCCGAGCGTCGAGCGTCCTTCTTTATAAGTAAAAGCCGACGCCTGAATTGCAAGCGCCAGCAACAACATTAATGATAAAAGTTTTTTCATATCTCCAATTATTATATGTTCAAAGGTAGTGCAAGGCGAGAGAAAAACAAAACAAGTTTGAATGTTTTTCTCTCGCCTTGCACTATCTTTTAATAAAATAGGCGGCGTCTCGGAAAAGCAAATTCAAATAAATTTGTTTTGCTCTTCTCTCGCCTTGCACTATCTTTGCAACGTAACAGCGAAACTAAAGAATATGGCTACAATCGATGATGTCAAAAATATGATTGAGCGCAACGAGGTGAAAAACGCGATTGCGCAACTGGATGTGATGATAGAGTTGTGTCCGGAACTTGACGAACTTTATTACTTGCGGGGCAATGCCTACCGCAAGTTCAACAGTTGGAAAAATGCGCTCAACGACTATTGCAAAGCAATCAGCCTCAACCCCGACAGTCCTGCCGTAGAGGCTTACAGGGCTTCGCTCGAGATTCTCGAATTTTTCAATAAAGATATGCTAAACCCTTAGTTGAAAGGGATGCATAATTGGCCGTCGCGCTCCATAAGCCCGGCGGCTATCATTTCTTTATGGCTTGCCGACGGCATTTCCCTGCCTACAAGCAGCGACAATGTTTTCGACCAGCCGCGTGTGCGGTTGCTTACGCTCACTTTGACAAATCCTTTGACCATCGGCGACAAGCGGCACAATGCCTTGTAGACGTCGGTCATTCCGGAAACTGTCGTGTCGCACCGCAATTCTGCCAACACTTTTCCGGACTTAATCATCGACGCGTAAACGCGGTCGCCTCGCTCTATTTTTCCTGTCTCGATTATCATAACACTGCTTGTTCTTTTGTTTTCTTGTACAAAGGTCGCAAAGTACCGGGCATATTTTTTGCCCATATCCGACAAAATATGCAAATAATGCCGTCAATGGGTTGATTTATTGATTAGTTTCTTACTTTTGCACATCAAAAGCATTCAAGACAATGAAAATTTCTCTACGCATACTTATCATTGCAATCTGCCTTATGGCGGGGGCTACGTCGTGCTCGATGCTCGACAGGCATAAACTTGAAGACAGAATCGACCAACTGGAGCATAAAATGCCCAAGGAAATCACTTCGGTGATGAAAGTCGATGAAATAGACTATGACGACGACAAGAACATGGTCGAAATCACTTTTGCGTGGGACGTGACAGCCAGCGACATCGCCTGGGCTTCTGCCGCTGAACGCAAACAGGAGATTCTAAACCTTGTAAACATCAAGAAAATCGACCGTGCCCTCCCTGAGCTTATCGAAAGGGCGGAAGCCGGAATTGAAATTGAAGTAGAGCTTGCCGACGGCACCGATGCGGCGACAATCACTTATCCAAACATCGCAACATTCAACGCCGCCGCTCGTGGCGAGGCGACCGATGTGAACGAATAACCGCAACCCTATGGCTGACAATTATCTGGAAAAGAAATTTGAAGAATATGCCGCCGCAAAGGCGGGCAGACGCGCTCCCCACCGCCTGTCGCCAGCCGGAAACCGTCAGGGGGTCGTGGAGTTTAAATTTCCTCGCCGCCGTGTAGTGGTGGCGGTTCCCGATGCCGACGCTGTGATTGAGGCTTTCTGCAATGCCGGATGCCAGGTGGCTTTCTGCGGCACAGACATTGACGGCGGTCAGGCATACGCCGAGGCTGTAGGCGCGCAGTTCAACCCGGTCAATGAGTTCTGCGCCGAGACGCTGTGCCGAGCAATGAGCCGGGTGATGAAGGCTTGGCGCGACATTGAGATTGTAATCTGCACCGCCGACATGGCGCCGGCAATCACCAGTCATTGGCGCACGCTGCGCTCAGCTCTTCCCATGGAGCCCGACTACGGCAGGGTTGTGGTCATCGGTTCGGAGACTGCGGAGATTCCGGCAATCCCCAACGCTACGGTCAACGACATCGTGTGCCGCGACATCGACAAAGCCGTCGCCAGCGCATGCCTGTTTTTCGCATTGCCGGAATGCGGCGCGGTGTCGGGACAAACCATCTCCACTCTCTAAAAATCCAACTCCAGCTGCACTGCGACGGGCCGATGGAAACCTGCCGCCGATTTCGACACCGACAAGCCGAGCAGACGCACTGCCATATGTTCAACGTCAATGTCGGCAAGCAGCGACTTTGCCACCGGAAGGATGCGGGTTTTCGACGTCAGCGGCTGCGCCACGGTGCGGCTGCGCGTAATCTGCGTAAAATCGGAGAATTTCACTTTCAGCGTCAACACGTTGCCCTCAAACTTGCCTTTGCGCAACCGCTCCACCAACTCAAGCACCAACTGATACAGATGCACCGACAGCAGCGAACGGCGGGTGAGGTCTTCCTCAAGCGTGCGCTCGCAACCTACCGACTTGCGCTCGCGGTCGACCACCACCGGACGGTCGTCGATGCCGCGCGCAAAGTTGTAGTACACGGCCCCCATCTTCCCGAACGCGCTTATCAGCCCGCCCTTGGAGTATGACCGCAACACGGCTCCGTTATAGATTCCCATCGAATGCATTTTCTTTGCCGTGACAGCGCCGACTCCCCAAAATGCCTCGACGGGCAGACGGGCAATAAAATCAAGTGCCTGCGAGGGATGAATCACGCAAAGTCCGTCGGGCTTGCGGTAGTCGGAGGCTATCTTCGCCAGAAATTTGTTGTACGACACTCCTGCCGACGCCGTCAGATTGAGTTCTTCTCGGATGCGGCGCTTTATGTCTTTGGCTATGTCGACAGCCAGCTCAACGCCCTGCTTGTTTTCTGTCACATCAAGAAATGCCTCGTCGATCGACAATGGCTCTATGACGTCTGTATAATCATGGAAAATCGAGTGGATATGCTCGGAAATCTCTTTATACACACTCATCCTTACCGGTGTGAATATCAACTGCGGACAGCGGCGAAGAGCAACGACCGACGACATCGCGCTGTGGACTCCATAACGACGGGCTTCATAGCTGGCGGTCGAAACCACTCCGCGACGCCCTTCGTTGCCTACGGCAATGGGCTTGCCGCGCAACTCCGGATTGTCACGCTGCTCGACTGCCGCAAAAAATGCGTCCATGTCGATATGTATTATTTTCCGCAATTTCTGATTTTCCACACCGCAAAATTACATAAAAAAAAGAAAGCGACCGTCACCACGACGCCGCTTCCAAACCACTTTTTCCTTATTACTTTATCAAACAAGTTTACTTGAAACTTGTGATGCCGTGGACTTAACCACTTATTACATTTTCAACCTTTACTTAATCAATTCCCAAACTAAAAAACAAACCTATCAAAAAACTCTTCTAATACACTAAAAATCTTTTTTACACTGCAAAGATAAACACATTATTTGATTCACGCATCACTTTCTGCCTAAAAAATATGTTTTATAACATCTTTTTAGGGATTTAACAATACTTTTCAAAATTCTGGAGTGCTTTCAAGCGTCATCCATTCACCCGTGTCGGGATGGCGGAAAATTATGCAACTTGCATGCAGACAGAGCCTTGCATCGGGAGTGCCATACAATGCATCGCCATGAATCGGGGCATTCAAGCCGTCGGCACTCGCCGCATGCACTCTCAACTGATGTGTGCGCCCGGTGACGGGGTTGAACTCAACCCTTGTCATGCCGCCGCCACGCCCCAACACCCGATAAAGCGTGACCGCCTCCTTGCCGTCGGCATAATCCACCTTCTGCCGCGGACGGTTGTGCCAGTCGGCCGACAGCGGCAGGCTGATGCTGCCCTCGTCGGAGGCAACGTTGCCGTCGAGAAGCGCCGTGTATGTTTTCTTTACTTCCTTTGCCTCAAACTGACGCCGCAATGCTACAAATGCGTCGCGCGTCTTAGCCACGACGAGCAGTCCGGATGTGTGCATGTCCAGCCGATGCACCACCATCAGTCCGGAAGCCTCGGGAAAACGCTGCCGGGCTATCTCGGCGACCGAGACGCCGCCCACCTTGCCCGGAGCGGAAAGCATGCCCGACGGCTTGTCGACAACCCACAGGCTGCCGTCTTCATAAACCGTGCGCAACTCTTCTCTATGCGCCGACTCCAGAGGGTTGGACTCCACGCGGAGTCCTTGAAGCATATAGTTCAGTATGGGTTCACACTTGCCCTTGCATGCACCGTAGAAGCAGCCGTCGCGACGCAACTCGCCGACGGGCGACTTGCCGACCCAAAACTCGCCAATAGCCAACGGGCGATAGCCGTTGACATAGGCATACTGCAGCAGTTTCGGGGCGGCACACTCCCCGGCGCCGGCTGGTGGCAGCTCGCCGCGGGCATCGGCAAATATCTGCGTGAGCGTGCGCCGGTCGCCTTTGGCGTCAAGCATGACGAAGCGGTCGAATATCCACCGCTGAAGCGATTCCGACAGGCGCCGGCGTTCTTCTTTCAGCGTCGCCACTTCCGCCTCAAGTGCCGACAATCGGCTGCCGACAAGGCACACTTCCCCATCCACGCGACGGCGCAGACGTTTGAGCTCGGCTTTCTGATACTGGCTTTCGGCGACAAGTGCGGCAGTGTCGCCGCCATTGGCCCTCAGGCGCTGACGCTCCGCCTTGCACTGCGCCATATAGGCGCGGTAGTCGGCAACTGCCTTCTCGCCACGCATCCTGACTTCGTCGACCGCACTGCGCGCCTCAGCCATAGCCTCGCAACGCTCTGTCTGGTCGACACGACGGTTGATTTCCGTGATTTCCGCCTCGCGTCTCTTAAACTCGCCGTCCGGACAGAGTATGTCGTAAACTGCCGGAACGAAGAAATCGTGGTCGTTGGAATGACTGAGATTGCCGGAGAATGCGGCAAGATAGCCCACCTCGCCCGCTGAATTTTCCACAACAAGCACTCCCATCATCTTGCCCGACTGCAATTCATCAGCGAGGTCTGCCCGCTTGTCGAGATAGGAGCGCAGACAGCCCGCCGCCATCTCCACGAGAGGATGAGGAGTGTAGCAGAACGGAAACGTAAACATCTCCGGCACAGAGATGCCGGAGATGTCGCCTATTATCTTATGGAATTTTCTGTCTGTCAAATTGTTGTCATCGACTAATCATCAAGATTTCCCTCCGCGCGCAATTCCGTAGGAGTCTTGCCGAAATAATGCTTGCAGAAATTGGAGAAATACGACACCGAAGAGAAGCCATAACGCTTAGAAAGGTCGGTTATCGACCGGTTGGTGGTCTTGATGTCGGAGAGCATACGCTCTGCCTTGCGGTCAAGAAGCCATTGCTTTACCGATGTCTTGAAATGCTTTTTAAACTTGCGTTGGAACGTGGTCACTGGCATGTGCAGAAGTGCAGCAAAATGCTTGACGTCAGTGACGTTCTCGTAGTTGCTCATCACGAGCTGCTCAAATTTGCGGTTGAAGCAGAACAGCGGGTAGAAGAATTCTGCAAGATCGTTCTTGTCATAGTACGACAGCATCAACAAAAACAATTCCTGCTTCTTAATGTTGAAATAAACACTATTGGATATTCCGTCGTCCATGCAGGCAACCACTGAGTCGACAAATGTCTTGATTCTCTCGTTGATTGGCAGGCTGACTCCCACCCGACGGGAACTGTCTTCCACAGAATCGGCATCGTGCATAAGATTCACGAGCGAATAACGCGAGCAAAACGGCTCTTTTTCTGTAAAATTAACCGTTAAAAGATAACTTCCAGGTTCTACCGACGCGATTAGATAGGAATTACATGGCACTAATGCCACATTGCCAGGTCCAACCACCTGCACTTCCAACTTATTTATTTTCAACTTGACCTTTCCCTCCAACACGAAGAGCAGTTTGGAATAGGTCAGTTTTTCCTCGAGGAACAAGACTTCCGTCTCCTCCTTCCGGTCCATGATTTTTATAGAACCGTCTTCCGGCAAACTATACAAACCACATTGTTTATGAATTTCCAAATTGTAGATATTCATTAGTTCTCACCTCTCAATTTTAATTTTCACTACAAAAATAATATATTATTCAGCCAACGGCCGCTATTTGCGGAACTTTTTTAATTGTTTTAACATCATTTTATCACACCGTGTAAGGTTGCAACGCAAACATTTTGCAATTTCTACGCATGTGCAACTTGCATCTCCGAATTTTAGCTGTCTGAATCCAGAAAAAGCAAGCAGCAGCGCAGTCAACCGCCCACAATTGTTTTAACAAGCCAAAGGCTATATTGTTCACATTTACGCAACATTTTATCGGCTCATTATCAAGCATTACAACCGCAGCGGCCGTCACAAGTCGACAGTGAAGCGGTCGGCATCGTCAAGTGCCGGAAATTTGCGGCGGAAAGCGCGCAGACGCGACAAGTCGATTTCAGCCACGGCAACGCCCTCTTCGCTGTCGGCTACACCCGTGACAGTGCGGCCCAGATAGTCAACGACACGGCTGTGGCCGTCATACTCCAACTTGCCTACCGTTCCCACCCGGTTTACCGCCACGACATACGCAAGATTTTCTATGGCTCTCGCCTGAAGGAGCGTGTCCCATGCGGAGATGCGCGACTTAGGCCAGCTCGCAACATACACCGCCACGTCGTAGCAGCCTCCGCAATTGCGCGAAAACACGGGGAAACGCAGGTCGTAGCACGTCTGCAACAGCAGGCGCACTCCTTTATATTCCACCACACAGGGGCTTACGCCTTGCCGGTAAAGACGGTTCTCGCCGCCGAAACTGAAAAGATGACGCTTGTCGTAGTAGCGGTATGTGCCGTCGGGATACACAAAATAATGGCGGTTGCGGAGGCCGTTGTCGTCGACAGCCACGCTGCCTTCCACCGCCGACCGCCGGGCGGCTGCAAGACTCTGCATCCACCGCAGCACGGCGCCGCCCGATGCCGGCTCCGCCACCGACGCGTCGTCGACGTCAAATCCAGTGGCAAACATCTCTGGCAGAACCACCAGGTCGACCGCCTCGACACCGGCAAGCAGACTCTCTATTCCCGAGAGCGTCCGCTCCACTGATTCAGCCACAATATCATGCTGCACAATCGCTATTTCCATTTTTTCATCCATATTCCTTCTTGTTGCTTCCACAAAGTTAGTGCATTTTAACCGTCTCCTAAGCATCCGTATGCATAAAAAACGCTATCTTTGTAGGCTTAATGTATGGAGACTGCAATATGAATATCGAAATAACCCCCGAAATAAAAGAAGCCAAACAGCGATTTGGAATCATCGGAAACTCCCCAGCCCTGATGGCGGCTGTGGGACGCGCCCTGCAAGTAGCGCCGATCGACCTGTCGGTGCTTATCAACGGTGAAAGCGGCGCAGGAAAGGAGTTTTTCCCGCAGATTATCCATGCCTACAGCTCGCGCAAGCACAGCAAGTACATCGCCGTAAACTGCGGAGCAATCCCTGAAGGCACTATCGACTCCGAGCTGTTCGGACACGAGAAAGGTGCGTTTACAGGTGCCATCTCTTCACGAAAAGGCTATTTCGAGGAGGCTAACGGAGGCACGATTTTTCTCGACGAGGTGGCTGAGCTGCCGCTGACCACACAGGCGCGGCTGCTGCGAGTGCTGGAGTCGGGAGAATTCATCAAAGTCGGCTCGTCGGAGGTGCAGAAGACCAACATACGCGTTGTTGCCGCCACAAACGTAAACATGCAGAAGGCGGTGGCGGAAGGACGTTTCCGCGAAGACCTTTATTACCGACTGTCGACAATCTTCATCGTCGTGCCGCCGCTGCGCGACCGGGGCGACGACATAATCCTGCTGTCACGGAAGTTCAGCCGCGACTTCGCCGACAAATACCGTATGCCTGCAATCGAGTTTGAGGATTCGGCAAAAAGCGCCCTGCTGAGCTACCGATGGCCGGGAAACGTGCGCCAGCTGAAAAACCTGATTGAGCAGATTTCGCTGTTTGACGCCGGCAGGAAAATCACTGCCGACGAGGTCGCAGCATATCTGCCATACGCCGGTGGCGAATTCACGCCGGCTGTGGCGCCGGGAGAGATGCACTATTCCTATGAAAAGGAACGCGAGATGCTCTTCAAGATGATTTTCGAGATGCGCAAGGAAATCGACAATCTGCGCGACGACATCGAGAACTTGGCACAAGGGCAGCCACGCCAAAATATAGGCACCATCAAGAACCTGCAGAAAAATTTCGCGCCGCAGGCTATGCTGCCGCAGCATGCGTTGCCGGCAAGCCAGCCCAACGAGGCGGAATTCATCAACGCGGAGCCGCACGACGACGCGACAATGACCCTTGAGGACACCGAGCGCGAAACCATAAAACGGTCGCTTGAGCGCAACGAGGGCAAACGGAAAAAAACCGCCGAGGAACTGAAAATATCCGAGCGGACGCTCTACAGAAAAATCAAAGAGTACGGACTGGAATGAACAAATTAAAATACATCTGGATTGTGGCGGCAATGATTGTCGCACTGAGCGCATGCACCATCAGCTACAAGCTGAACGGCGCCGCCATCGACTATTCTATCTACAAGACCATCAACGTCGGGCAGTTTCCTATCCGAGCGGCAATGGTCTACGCTCCGCTGCAGCCGATGTTTGAGAACAAGCTCACTGACACATACACCAAGCAGACACGACTGCGGATTGTCGACAGCTCAAACACCGACCTGAGCGTCGAGGGAGAGATTACAGGCTACTCGCTCACCCCGCAGGCGGTGACCGAGGACGCATACGCATCAAAGACAAGACTGACAATATCGGTGCGCGTGAAATACACCGACCACAAGCAGCCGAAGAACTCAATCGACCAGTCGTTCTCGGCGTTTCGCGACTTCGACTCTTCTGAGATGCTGACCAACGTCCAGGACCAACTCTGCGAGGAAATAACCGAAGAACTCGTAATGCTGATTTTCAATGCCACAGCAGGCAACTGGTAAGCTTACAAACAATATAGAAATGGAGAAAACCGACCGCGTCAAATGTCTCGACCGCGCCATTGCCAACGGTGCAGCCATCAACGACAGCCTATTCTGCTCGCTGATGGCCGACTACCCATATTTCCTTCCAGCAATGGTGATGAGAATGCAGGACGGCTCTCTGACCGACAGCCAACGGCAGCAACTGCTTGCCGGCGCGGCAACAACCATCGGAAACCGCGAAGACCTCTTCTATCTCGTAGGCAACGACGGTTCCGCAATACGCATTCACAACACTGAAACAGACAACAAGACAAAATCCACAATGGACACAATATCGCACTTCCTCGACACATTCGGCAACAACGACGACGCCGAGACACGCGCCCTCGAACAGCGAATCTTCAACCCTACACCTGACTATGCGCAGCTGCTGGCAAAAGAGGAGGAGAAAAGCGAGCCCGAAGAGAACGGAGAGGAAAGCGAACACGACCGTCTTATCAACAAATTCATCACGCGCAGCCGGCAGCAAAGCGGACGCTTCCCGTCGACTGCCGACAACGATGCCGACAGACAGGCAGACGAAGTGGCGGAGGAAGTGGCGCGCGCACCAAAGCCAACAGCCCCAGTCGCCGACGACGACCCGTCGCTGCTGAGCGAGAGTCTTGCAAAAATATACATCCGTCAGCATAAATTCGCAAAGGCTTTAGAAATTATTCAATCATTAAGTTTGAATTATTCAGAAAAAAGTATTTACTTTGCAGACCAAATCCGTTTCCTCAAGAAACTGATTGAAAACGAGAAATATAAACAAAATAAACAATAACAGAAATGTTTAAAGCATTAGTAATTTTCATAGTGATTGCCTCAATCTTGATGATTGGCATCGTTTTGATCCAGAAATCCAAAGGTGGAGGTCTGGCTTCCAACTACGCAAGTTCAAACCAAATCCTCGGCGTTCGCAAAACGAACAGTTTCGTTGAAAAAGCAACTTGGACTCTCGCAATCGTAATCTGCGTGCTCAGCATCGCTTCCGCCTTCTTTATCGGTGGAACAAAGGCTGAACAGGCTTCACGCACACAGGACGTTCCTTCCCAGACAACAGCTCCGGCCAACTTCGGCACTCCTGCCGCCAAGAAAGAGGCTCCTAAAACAGCTCAGGCTCCGGCAGCGGCTCCTGCTCAGCAGGCTCCTGCAAAATAAGATTTACAAAAAACCAAAATACAAGCGGGGCTGCATCATCTACGATACAGCCCCGTTTGGTTTACAAACACATTGGCTGCAATGAAAACCCTGTATCTCATCCCTGCCCGCGGCGGAAGCAAAGGCATACCGCATAAAAACATACGTCCGCTTTGCGGACTGCCGCTGATTGGATACTCAATCAACGTGGCACGCGAATTTGCCGACGACTGCGACATCTGCCTCTCGACCGACGACCCGGAAATCGCCGAGACCGCACGGAAAATGGGACTCGACGTGCCGTTCATGCGCCCCGACAGCCTCGCCACCGACAAGAGCGGCTCATACGAGGTGATGCTGCACGCCCTCGATTTCTACCATAACCGCGGCGTGGACTACGACAGACTCGTGCTTCTGCAGCCAACATCGCCAATGCGCACCGCCGACGACGTGCGCCGCGCACTCGAGCTCTACACGCCCGACATCGACATGGTGGTGACCGTAAAAGAGGCGGAAAGCAACCCCTACTACAACTGCTTCGAGGAAGGCGACGACGGTTTTCTGCAAATCTCGAAAGGCGACGGGACTTTCACCAGGCGCCAGGATGCCCCGAAAGCGTGGGAATACAACGGCGCGGTCTACGTCATCAACACCACAAGTCTCAGACTGATGCCTCTCGGCAAGTTCAAACGCCGCAGAATGTGTCCGATGGATGCCGGCCGATCAATCGACCTCGACACTCCGCTCGACTGGCTCATCGCCGAACATCTGATGAAAGAACGCAATATTCAAGCGTCTTTGTAATTTTGTCCACACATTTTTCTATATACGCATTGCAATACAATTAATTATTCGTAAATTTGCGCAATTTATTAAAATTCCAACCCTTTATGGACAAGGTAGTCATCGACGATAAAACGTTTGTTCCCTACATTACAAACGACAAGATTCAAGCAAGAATCAAAGAAGTAGCAGCTGAAATAAAGAAAGACTGCGAAAGCAAGAACCCTTTGTTTGTGTGCGTGCTTAACGGCGCATTTATTTTTGCCGCCGACCTATTCCGTCAGATTGATTTCCCATCGGAAATCTCTTTCATCAGGTTCAAGTCTTATTGCGGAACGCAATCGACTGGTTCGGTAAAGCAACTGCTCGGACTCGACCAGGACATCTCCGGACGCACAATTGTGATTGTCGAGGATATCGTCGACACTGGCTACACCGCCCAGCAGCTCGTTGCCGAACTGAAAAAGCAGAACCCTGCCGAAATCCGTTTCGCCACATTGCTGCGCAAGCCTTCTGCTGCAAAAGTAGATGTCAACGTCGACTATTGCTGCTTCGAGATTCCGACCAAATTCATCATCGGCTACGGACTCGACCTTGACGAACAAGCCCGAAACTTGAAGGATATATACATCCTTGAAAGTAATTTATAACCCTATAATGTTCGGGCTTCATCATTGCAAACGGTGAAGCCCGAACATTTAAATCTACAATTAGTTATGTTCAACATCGTTATTTTTGGCGCTCCGGGTTCCGGGAAGGGCACTCAGAGCGAGAACTTAATCAAGAACTATGGTCTGCACCACATCTCTACAGGAGAAGTGCTGCGCGACCACATCGCACGCGGCACGGAACTCGGCCGCACTGCCGATGCCTATATTTCGAAAGGACAATTGATTCCTGACGAGTTGATGATCAGCATTCTTGCCGACATCCTCGACAACACTCCGGAAGCACGCGACGGCGTGATTTTCGACGGTTTCCCACGCACTATTGAGCAGGCAAAGGCTCTGAAGACTATGCTTGCCGAGCGCGGTGCAAAAGTCGATGCCGTGGTCGGCCTGCACGTCGACGAGGACGAACTCGTACAGCGTCTGCTCAAACGCGGACAGGAGTCGGGACGCAGCGATGACAATCTCGAGACCATCAAAAGTCGTTTGAAAGTGTACCACTCACAGACACAGCCCCTGCAGAAATTCTACGAGGACGGAGGCGAATACCTCGCCATCGAGGGCATGGGAAGCGTTGATGAGATTTTCGACCACATAAAGTCTGCCATCAAGGCAAAATGTGGAAAATAACACGACGCATCAATTACAACACAGCGCGGAAGTTTGTAGAAATTCAAGCTTCCGCGCTTGTTTTTTCCCGACGATTACGCAATTTGCAATCAAATAATCATTCAGAATTTGCCCGTTACGATTTTTATCTATAATTTCGGACTCCAATAAGTTTTTTTTCAAATGTACGACTGCAGCAAACACATAATCAGCCAAGACGCCTCTCTGATAGAGGCAATAGAGCGCATAAACGGGCTGTCGGGACAATCGATGGTGCTTTTCGCCGTCGACGACAAGCAACGCATGACAGGCACTCTGACCGACGGCGACGTGCGACGGTTTCTGATTGCCAAACGCTCGCTCGACGTGACAGTCCGCGAGATAATGCACCGCAACTTCCGACGCTTCGAACAAGGCAAAATAAGCGTGGAGAAGGTGCGCGAGGTGCGCCGACAGGGAATCACGCTCGTGCCGTGCCTCGACAGCGAATGCCGCATCGTGGAGGTCTACGACTTCACTTCTTGCCACTCCATCCTGCCGCTCGACGCCATAATGATGGCTGGCGGTCGCGGAGAGAGGCTGCGACCGCTGACACTGACCACCCCGAAGCCGCTGCTCAAAATCGGCGACAAGTGCATCATCGACTACAACGTGGAGGCTCTTGCCATGAACGGGGTGAGAAACATTGCCGTCACGACAAACTACCTCGCAGAGCAGCTCGATGAGCATTTCTCGCGTCCGGTGGGCGGCGTCGACGTGCGCTGCGTGCGCGAACCACGCAAACTCGGCACAATCGGAGCAGCCAAGCTTGTCGACGGGCTGTCGCACGACAATGTGCTGATAATGAACTCCGACCTGTTTACCACAATAAGCTATGAGGACATGTTCCTGCAGCACATCGAGGAACAGGCCGATATGACAATCGCGGCGATCCCATACATGGTGTCGGTGCCGCTCGCCATATTCAGAAGCGAAGGCAACCGCATTCTCGGACTGGAGGAAAAGCCAACCTACAACTACTACGCCAACGCAGGAATCTACATCGTGCGGCGCGCGCTGCTCGACCGCATCCCCGACGACACCGTCTTTGACGCAACCGACCTCATAGAGATGCTCGTTGCCGACGGGCGCAAAGTGATCTACCACCCTATCAACGGAACATGGCTCGACGTTGGCTCGCCCGACGACTTCCGCCATGCCCAGGAACTCGTAAAATAAAATTTCATGCCACTCATTCTCATATCAAACGACGACGGGATAACGATGGAAGGCATCCACCGTCTTGTCGACGCTGTGTCGGAGCTCGGCACGGTGATTGTCGCCGCTCCAGACGGCCCACACTCCGGCGGCTCGTCGGCAATTTCCTGCAACACAATGCTTATGCCGAAACGGATTGATGACTACAACGGTGCGCAGATGTGGTCTGTAAACGGCACCCCTGCCGACTGCGTCAAACTTGCGCTCAACGCCATCGTCGACAAGCAGCCCGATCTTGTGCTGGCTGGCATCAACCACGGCTCAAACACGGGCAACTCCGTGATTTATTCAGGCACGATGGGTGCCGTAATCGAGGGTTGTCTGCAAGGCATCCCAAGCATAGGGTTCTCCGTTTGCACCCACAACCCTTCGGCTTCCGACTTCGACGCCTGCATGCCGCACGTCACCGAAATCACACGGCGTGTCATCGAGCGCGGACTGCCCGACGGCGTGTGCCTCAACGTGAACTTCCCCAAAGGAGGTGTCGTGAAAGGCTTCCGACGCGCACGCGCATGCCGCGGCCGATGGACCGAAGAATATGCCCACTACACAAGTCCGGAAGGGAAACCGTTCTACATCCTGACGGGAAAATACGAAAACCACGAACCCGAAGCCACCGACACCGACCTCTATTGGAACGCCCAAGGCTACGGCTCTGTAGTCCCCGTAATCCCCGACCTCGACTACTCCGACCCGCTCGACATCATGAACGAATAGCGCCGACTTTCATTTGTCAATCACAACAGCAAAAAAATGGATGGTTTTCAAATCTGGAAGCCATCCTTTGATTTTTTATGCAGTTTTTGTGAAAATCTATTGCATATATCATACAAATAATATAAGTTTGTAACGTTGATAATTATTTTATAACATTAATCTTTTTTGTATGAGAAAAAACTACCTTTTAGTTGCATTGTTTGCTATCCTGTCACTTTCAGTCGGCGCACGCGAAAAACAGGACGGATGGAAACAGTTGGGCACGGGCACATTCTGTGACGACATGTTCTCGGCTATTGACGAAAGCTTCCTCGCCACATGGGATGTGGAGATAGAAGAGAGCGAAACAACACCTGGCTACTATCGCCTTGTCAACCCGTTCGGCAACGGCAATTGACCATACTTCGGTGACAAAAACAACTTTAAAGCCAACGACCTTTATATCCACGCCGAAGACCCAGAGCACGTGTGGATGGAATGGCAGGACATGGGCTTCAGTGTCAGCAACTATGGCGGCGTGTCTGTCAGCTGCATGGTAGGTCTGTATATTCACAGTGAAATATTCACATTTGAGGATCTTCTCAATCCTGACTATGGTATCGAGTTTGGCAAACTCGCCGACGGGAAAATCACCTTCCCCGACAACGAAATGTACTACCTTCAGATTGCATTCGCCAACTATCTTGAGGGCGTACCAATGAACGGCAACACGCACAACAAGTTTCTTGTAACGATTCCTGCTCAGGACGGAGTCGACGAAATAACCGTTGACGAGCAAGGCACTCCAGAATATTACAACATGCAGGGCATGCGTGTTGACAATCCGACACCGGGCTGCCTCTACATTCGCCGCACTGGTTCAAAAGTGGAAAAAATCATCGCCAGATAAGCAGGGCGACAATCAAACATAACCTTATCACGATAATGCCGGACGGCGTGTTTCAACAACATGCCGTCCGTTTTTTTGTCAATACGAAAAACGAGTATCTTATGATAACAGCAAAACCGCTTGTAATATCAGAAACGGAATCCGACCGCGTGAGCGCCGCCGCTGGCATAGGCATACACGCCGGCTGAAGGGAGCCTGCCAACGTTGACATTGTCTTTTGGCGCAAAGTGCAATATATTCCGCCATTCCAACAACGCTTTTTTAAATTGAGCCGTATTAAGAAGGTAAGTGAATAAAAAAAGGGTCGCAAATTGCGACCCTTTGGTGATCCGCCTGGAACTGGATAATATCGTTGTAACTAAATCGTTTTCAGAATATTGTAACACCGCTATATCCGTTGTTCACGAATTGCACACGGCACAATTTCAATGTTCTTTCCCATTGTTTCCATTGGGTAGTATAAAGATAAGTAAAATTATATTGAATGACAATATAGAGATATTTTTTTAACGTATTACAATGATGCATAATACTTATTCATTTCATCTCGGCTCTGCATTAAATTAAACAATATGTCATCTTTAGTGATTTTGGAAGAATGTCCACACATATCTTGCCTAATTTCAAGCATCAAATTCAACCAAGCATCCATTAATGATTTAAGGCTTTCAGGATTATTAGTAGAAATATCAAAAAAATTATTGTAGGCAAAAAATACTTTATCAGAACCATACAAAAGAATATCTTTCTTTAAATCAACCATCTGTTCTGCTAAATTATCATTTGGCACGTTGTTTCTCTTAGTATCCTTTAGAATTTAAAAAACATATCTACAAGCCCTGCATATGCATGGTATTTTTTATCGGACAATTGGCTTTCCATTATTTTTATACGCTCCGTTTTACGATGTATCACATAGCCCAAAATGGCAACTATTGCAGGGATGAGAATCGCTAATACTGCAAGAATAATATCTTTGAAATCGGTCATCGTATTGATATTAAAATTTATTATAAGTAATAACCTCAAATGTTTTGTTCTTCCACTCGATTTTTTCTTCTTGGGAGTTGGTGATGACGAGGAGGTTGTCGCAGTGGAGTTCTTCGGCAGCTTCGACGAGGGCATCGAGTTCGCGTTTTCGGGTTTTCTCGGAGGACATATCGTAGCAGACTTGTATGAATTGTTCTGCTTTTGAGCCTTTTCGGGTGACGAAATCAATCTCTTTGTCGTTGCGTGTGCGGTAGTAAAATAGAGTTTTGCCTGGAATATATCCGCGACGAAGCAACTCTACAAACACTTGGTTCTCCAACAGTCGGCCGAGGTTTTCACTGAGGTTGAAAGCCGTGCTTTGCACAAAGCCGTTGTCAACGACATAAACCTTACTTGGTGCTTTCTTCATCAACTTCATCTTGTTGTTGAAACGTGGAAGATAGAAGAACAGATAGGGCTCTGCCAGATAATCACAGAATTTTTTAGTTGTCGTTACGCTTGACAATCCCAACTCCGTAGCAAGTTCATTCGCCGAAATCGGATTACAGAAGTTAGAGAGAAGGTACGTGGCAAGATTATACAAATCAGTCGTGTTCCTGACCTTATGGCGTTTGGCAACGTCTTTCAGCAATATGGAGTCGAAAAGAGTTGACAGGTAGCTTTTAGTAATGTTGCGAGACTGAATAGTTTCGGGATAACCACCGTTACGCATATAATCGTCAGCAACGACAACAGCCTGTGCCGACTGCTCTTCAAGATTGGGGTTGACATTCCTCCAGCGCATCGTTTCCTCAAGGCTGAACGGCAGCATCTCAATCTGGAGATACCGACCTGTCAATACCGTTGCCATCTCACTGCTCAACATTTTGGCGTTGCTACCGGTAATAATCAAATTTTTACCTCGGCAATACAGCTTATTGACCCATAAATCCCAATCAGGCAGGTTCTGGATTTCATCAAGCAACAGGTATTCATAGCCCGGATAGACATCATCAAGCATCTGCATTACCAAATCCTCGTCCCAGTTTTCAAGCAGAAGATTATCATCAAAATTGAGATAGGCGAAGTTCCTACCCTGCAACATGAGCAATGCAAACACAGACTTACCGACGCGACGAGGACCCGTAATCAATTTGATTAACGGATTTGAGAGCAATTCATCAAAATTATATCTGGTGTCTCGCTGCTGATAGGGACGTGCCATCAGCTCATCACGCTCAGCCCTTTGATTGAGGATTATATTTTTCATTCCGCAGTCGTATTAGACTGCAAAGATAATCAATTTTATCCAATAAATTCACTGTACTGGATAAAATAGTGCGTTTTTTATCCAATAAAAAAGATGTATGTTGATTAGAATAAGAAAATACGGGTCAGTAGAAATTTAGTGGGGATAAATTTCTACTGACCCAACAAAACTGTTCACGCCGGAGGCTGTTCACGAATTGCACACCGCCACACCTCACAATGTTCACTATTCTGCCGGATAGGGGTATTACAAAAATCGCTGAAACTGTTTTAGTTTCAGCGATTTGCGGCATTTTGCCGATTTGTTCTGTGATCCGCCTGGGGTTCGAACCCAGGACCCCATCCTTAAAAGGGATGTGCTCTACCAGCTGAGCTAGCGAATCTCCCTCTAACGTCAATCAGTTTCCTGATTGCGAGTGCAAAGGTAATACCGTTTTTTCTATTGTGCAAATTTTTCAGCAAGTTTTTTCAAACTATTTTTCAATCCGCGCCGTCAACCCGCTCGTTTTCAACAGATTCTCTATATCTGCCTCCGTACGGCTGAATGGTCCGGAATGCTCCAATTTGAGCGACGACATCGCGGCTGCGAAGCATCCGGCATCGGCTATCGAAGCCCCGCAAGCACGCTTGTAGAGATAACCTGTGGAATACGTGTCGCCACAACCAGTTGCATCGACCACCTCCCGCGTCGGGAATGCCGGAACAATAGCAAATTCTGTGCCGTCATAAATCACAGAGCCATAACTGCCGAGCGTGATGCACACTTCCTTCACGCCCCACTCCGCAAGCGTGAGCGCCGCCGCCTTCACATCGGTATGCCCCGTGAGTGACTCAATTTCATACTCGTTCACTTTAAGGATGTCGACATAGCGCAGATAGTCGCGCTTGTTCTTCCAGTCGATTGGATACACCTTCTCGCCGCGCACTTCGCGCAGATAGCCCTGGGCATCGACCGACAGCGTGCCTTTTGCCGACAGCATCTCGAACACGTCGAGCGAGAAGTCGTCGGCGAGCAAGGAGCCAAGATGATAGATGTCGGCCTCTATTCCCTGAAGCGACTGCGCCGTGAACGGGTCGGCCTTGGCGAGCACCCGCTGGGTGCGGTTGTTTTGGTTCTCGCCGTATTTGTTTTCAAAAAACACGGTGTGGCGAGTGGGCAGCACCACCACATCGACTCCGAGAGCGCGGATGTCGTCGACCGACTTCATCTCCGACTGCGCCACCGCCGTGACGAGTTGGAAATTGGCGTCAGGGTTGAGATTGTGGATGCCGTGGGCAAAATAAAACGATGTGCCGCCCGGCATCTCCACCTCCGATTTCGGCGTGATGATCTTGTCGAGCGTTATATGTCCGATACAACAGATTTTTTTCATTCTCAAATATTTATACAGACCGCGCATTGACCACAACACACAGTCGGCTCTATAAGTTGTTATTTAAAAATAGCGTCATAGATGCGGCGTGTGGCGCCAAGATTGTCGCGGATATATCCGCCGGCAATCTCACCATGCTTCTTAAGGTATTCGCCGTCGGAAAGCAGGCGGTTCATCACCAACGCGTATTCATCGCCTCCCGACACCGTAAACGCGCCCTCAAGGGCTATCAAATCGCGTGCCTCCTTAAACTTGCCGTACTTCGGTCCGAACACCACCGGAATACCGTAGACCGCAGCCTCGTTGATGTTGTGGATGCCCACACCGAATCCTCCGCCGACATACGCCACCGTGGCAAAACGATAGCTCTTCGACAAGATGCCATAGCAGTCGATAATCAGGCAGTCAGCTTCGGCTGCCTCTTCGGGCGTGGTCTTGGTGTAGCGTACGGCGTGACGTTTCAACCCAGCCAGAATGCCGGATATGCGGTCCTCTGAGATCTCATGCGGAGCCAGCACCATCTTCATTTCCGGATGCTTGTTGAAGTATGGGATAATGAAATCCTCATCAGGCTGCCACGAACTTCCGACAAACAGCGTGAACGCACCGCGGGAGAACGACTCCACGACCGGCAGGTCGGTGTGGTCCTCAAGGATGTCGGTCACACGGTCGAAACGCGTGTCGCCGGCAACAACCACATTGTCAACTCCTATCCCGGCGAGCAGCGCGCGCGACTCCTCGTCCTGCACAAAAAGCATGTCGTAGCAGCCAAGCATGCGGCGGAATGTCGCTCCATACCATTTGAAGAACGCCTGGGTGGGACGGAAAATGGCTGAAATGATATATGTCGGGATGCCCCGGCGCTTCAACTCCGAGAGATAGTTGCCCCAAAACTCATACTTCACAAAAAACGCCTTCTCTATCTTTACCGCGTCAAGGAAACGGCGCACGAGCGACGGCTTGTCCATCGGCAGATAGCACACCACATCGGCGAGAGGATAGTCCTTGCGCACCTCATAGCCCGACGGCGAGAAGAACGTGAGCAGAATCTTCTTTTCCGGCGTATGCTTTTTTATCATTTCCATCAGCGGTCTGCCTTGCTCGAACTCGCCGAGCGACGACACGTGAATCCAGATGTAGGACGCCGACGTGTCGACCTTTTCGGCAAGGATGCCGAAGGTCTGCGCCTGACCGGCCTTCATCAGCCGTGCCTTGTTGTTTCGCGTCGCCGCAATCCCCACGGCTGCGGAATAGAGCGAGATGCCGAGATTGTAAAATAGATTCATGCCTTTTGGTGTAAGTTGTGTGTATATAACGACAACGCCTTGCGCAGCCAAACACTGCACAAGGCGTTGATTGAAAAATCGTTTATTCCGGTTGCTTTATGTTTTCTATGCCGCGACGGATACGGCGGATTGTCTCCTCCTTGCCGAGCAGCTCTGTGATGTCAAACATGTGCGGACCTTTACATTCACCAACCACCGTGAGGCGGAAAGCGTTCATCACATTGCCCATATGGTAGCCGTTGTCGGTGATCCATTTAAGCACAATCTCTTCCGACGGTGCCGATGTGAAGTCACTGATTCCCTCAAGCACGCCGATAAGCTGTTCCATCAATTGTGCCATACCGTCTTTCCAACGTTTGCGCACGTCCTTCTCGGCATAAGTTGTCGGAGCCTCGAAGAAGAAGCGTGACTGCTCCCACAAATCGCGCACAAAGTTGATGCGGCCTTTCACGAGAGCCACCACACGAGCCACGTAGGCGGCATCGGCGTCGGCATGCCCGTGTTCGGAAAGAATTGGCATATAGAGCTTCGCCAAATCGGCGTCGCTCATCTCCTGCAAGTACTTATGGTTAAACCACTTGCCTTTCTCAAAGTCGAACTTTGCGCCACTCTTCGAGCAGTGCTCGAACGAGAACAGGCTGATAAGCTCGTCCATCGACAGGATTTCCTGGTCATTGCCCGGATTCCATCCGAGAAGAGCGAGGAAATTGATCACTGCCTCAGGAAGATAGCCCGACTCGCGGTAGCCTGAAGAAATCTCACCTGTCTTAGGGTCTTTCCATTCCAACGGGAACACTGGGAAACCGAGACGGTCGCCGTCGCGCTTCGACAGTTTGCCCTTGCCGTCGGGCTTGAGCAACAACGGAAGGTGAACGAACGACGGCATAGTGTCAGCCCATCCAAACGCCTCGTAGAGAAGCACGTGAAGCGGCGCCGAAGGCAACCACTCCTCACCACGGATCACGTGGGTGATTTCCATCAGATGGTCGTCGACGATATTGGCAAGATGGTAGGTTGGAAGATCGTCCGCCGACTTATAGAGCACCTTGTCGTCAAGAATCGAAGAGTTGATCACAACTTCGCCGCGCACAAGGTCGTTGACTTTCACGTCACGGTTTGGCTCGACAAGGAAACGCACCACATACTTTTCTCCGCCGTCAATCATGCGCTTCACATCTTCGGCAGGCAGCGTCAGCGAGTTGCGCATCTGCATGCGGGTGTGCGCGTCGTACTGGAAATTCTTGATTTCCGCACGCTTCGCCTCCAGTTCCTCCGGAGTGTCGAAAGCCACATAAGCCTTGCCGTCGTCGAGCAGCTGCTTGACATACTTCCTATAGATGTCGCGGCGCTCCGACTGGCGGTAGGGACCGAAATTACCGCCCTCGCGGACTCCCTCGTCAAATTTTATTCCCAACCAGGCGAATGCCTCATTTATATAATCTTCCGCTCCAGGCACAAAGCGATTGGAGTCGGTGTCTTCGATGCGAAGTATGATGTCGCCGCCATGACGGCGGGCAAACAGGTAGTTGAACAATGCCGTGCGGACTCCTCCAATGTGGAGAGGACCCGTTGGCGACGGTGCAAAGCGTACTCTGACTTTTCTTTCCATTTTGCTGACTGTTAATAAATATAATGCAAAATTAGCAAATTTTTTTCAGCCATTACCCATTATGCATTCAAAAAGGCTATACGGCTTCCGTTTTCACGATTTTTTCTTACCTTTGCCACATGAGAATTTTCATTACATTTCTACTGGCAACAGTCATCGGAGCAACGGCTTACGCTGTCGATTTCCGTCTGCGCGACTTCAACGGCGACGACTTCCGCATCGCACAGGTGAAAACGGAGCTGACACTCGTGTTTCTTTACAATTCCGACTGCGACGCATGCCGCAAAGGTGCAGCGCAGATTGAAAAGTCGGCTACGGTCAACTCTCTGACGACGGCAAAAAAGCTGAAGGTGGTGAGCGTGGCTATGTTTGAAGACGGCGACGGTTGGAAACGCAAGGCCGCGACATTTCCCGACTCGTGGAAACACTGCAGCGACGCCTACGACGAGCTGATGGAAGGCGACGCGCTGGTGTTTGAGACCGTCCCTGCATATTTTGTGCTCGACGCCGCACACGAGGTCGTGGCTTCCGACGTGTCGTTCTCCGCCGTGGAGCGCTTTCTGAAAGAGAAACTATAAAAACACAATTTAAAATCGTCCATAATCGCAAATTTGATTAATGCCGTTTGTCAACAAGCAATTCCACTGAAAAATTTTGTAAATTTGCGTTATCACTTCAATTTTAGAGCCACATGACTAAACTGACCGTACAGGACACCGTTATCAATCTCATCAATGTAAATGGGAATGACTACATTTGCCTTACCGATATGCTCCGCGCAAAAGACGGTGATTTTTTCATCACCGACTGGTTACGCAACCGCAACACTCTGGAATACATAGGAATTTGGGAGAATGTGTACAATCCCAATTTTAATTATGGCGAATTCGCCATAATTAAAAGCCAAGCAGGCCTCAACAGCTTCAAAATAAGCGTAAAGGAATTTGTGGCAAAGACAAATGCCATAAGCCTTCAAGCTAAAGCGGGACGATATGGCGGCACATATGCACATCAAGATATTGCTTTCGAGTTTGCAATGTGGATTAGCCCCAAATTCAAAATATACATAGTCAAGGAATTCCAACGTCTCAAAGAAGAGGAGCAAAAGCAACTCGGATGGTCAGCCAAAAGAGAATTGTCAAAAATCAACTACCGCATACACACCGATGCTATAAAACAAAATTTGATTCCTTCAGAAGTAACAAGAAGCCAAGCAAGTCTAATATACGCCAATGAAGCAGACGTATTGAACGTGGCAATGTTCGGTCAAACGGCAAAGCAATGGAGAGAGTCAAATCCAACTCTCAAAGGCAACATCAGAGACTATGCCTCTATAAACGAGCTTATCTGCCTATCTAACATGGAGAATATAAACGCCGTGTTGATTGAGCAAGGGCTTTCGCAAGGCGAAAGATTGGTAAGGCTCAATCAGATAGCCATCCATCAAATGAGCGTATTGGAAAGTGAAGACTCCAGCACGCGAAAATTGCTGAAATAACGCCATAGCTCATAGATTGCAACGCTTATTCTCCGCCGTGAAGCGCTTTCTGAAAGAGAAACTATAAAAACCTACTTTTAGACTACCTTTTAAATCCCCGCCACAAGATTTTTTTATGTAACTTCGCAGAAAATTATTCACTATATGAGAAAACTGATTTTCACCATATTGATTGCAGCGGGATGCCTGCAGGCTGCCGCCGAGAGAACTGTACCGTTTTTCGACACGTCGCGCCCCGACAAAGTGATTGCGCTCGGTCTGCGTGCCGGCATGAACTCATCGGGTGTGGCGACCAACTATATGGACAAGCAGCCTGAACTCATACAGAGCAATTTTTATTGGCACTCAGGCGTGCAAGTTGGCGCCATCGCCGACCTAAACATCCGAAAGTTTCTTGCCATAGAGGTGGGCTTGTTCTGGGAACGACACGGATACGACGCGGCGATGATGGCTGCGACTGCCGAGGAGGACTATATGGGAAGCCAGTTCACGCGCGTGCGCTACAACGATATCCACATACCGGTGCTTATGTCGTGGCGTTTCAACATTCTGCCACAGGCTGTATGGTCGGTCGACTTAGGTCCGTATTTCAGCTACGGTTTGTCGGGAACAAAGAAAGCCGACTCCTACATTGCATTCGGCGAGGAGGACGGACAATTGGTGTTTGACCACAACATCAGCAATCAAAAATATTTCAAAGCCGACCCGAAAGACTTCCTTGCCGTCAACCGCTTCGACGCCGGCTTGAAAGTGGGAACGGGGCTGGCGTTTTTCAGCCACTACACAATCAGCGTATATTACCAACGCAGCGTTAAAAACAATGCCAAGGACTTCGACGGAGGCGCCGACTACCGCCTGCGCAACTGCTCTTGGAGCGTAAACATCGGATACAATTTCTGACAACACTCTTTTTCAACAAGAAAATTTATCTAAACCGGCACATCCTTTTCGGAATAATTTTCTACCGTTTTTCGTATGATAATTCATAACTTTGCCGATGGAAACAATAAAAATCCATTTCAATGGCTAAGATTTATGAAGATTTGACCAAGTTGGTGGGACACACTCCCCTCGTTGAACTTGGACACGTGGAAAAAGCGGAAAATTTGAAAGCCCGTCTGGTGGCTAAAGTGGAATATTTCAACCCCGGCGGCAGCGTAAAAGACCGTATCGCGCTGGCTATGATCGAGGCGGCTGAGGCCGACGGATCGCTCAAGCCTGGTGCTCAGATTATCGAGCCTACAAGCGGCAACACTGGCATCGGATTGGCATGGGTGGCTTCGGTGAAAGGTTATCGACTGACACTGACAATGCCCGAGACGATGAGCGACGAGCGCAAAAAGCTGCTGCGCGCCCTTGGTGCAACCCTGGTGCTGACTCCGGGCGCTGACGGAATGAACAGCGCCATCAAGAAAGCCGAGGAGCTGCGCAATGCCAACCCCGGATCGGTGATACTTCAACAATTTGAGAACGATGCCAACCCCGCAGCGCACCGACGCACAACGGGCGAGGAAATCTGGGCGGACACCGACGGCGAGGTCGACATCTTCGTTGCCGGAGTAGGAACAGGCGGCACCGTAAGCGGCGTGGCTGAGGCTCTGAAAGCCCACAAGCCGGAGGTGAAGGCTGTGGCTGTGGAGCCTGAATCGTCGCCGGTGCTGTCGGGCGGCAAGCCGGGTCCTCACAAAATCCAGGGCATCGGCGCCGGTTTCAAACCGAAAAACTATCACAGCGACGCCATCGACACCGTCATCCCCGTCTCTAACGAAGACGCTTTCAGCGGTGCGCGCCAGTTGGCTAAACAGGAAGGCCTGCTCGTGGGCATATCTTCTGGAGCTGCATTCTCTGCAGCTTTGAAACTCGCCAAGCAGCCCGAAAACGAAGGAAAGACAATCGTCGTGCTGCTCCCCGACACCGGCGAGCGCTATCTGTCGACACCTCTGTTCGTAACCGAATAGCAGCGGCCTCAACAACCCACCGCAGAAACAAAATCGGGCAGACCAAAGTCTGCCCGATTTTGTTTCTGTTTTCAACGATATTATCGTTTCACAAACTTCATCACATTTTGTCCGGCCTTCACGAAGTAGACTCCTGCAGGCAGACCGCTGACGTCGATGCTTTGGTCTTTGTCGGCTGTCGTGCTGACAACCACTGCTCCTGTAGCCGACATCACTGTCACGCCCGACGTCTCTTCCAATCCAAGGATTCTGAACGACTCTGTCGCCGGATTAGGATATACGCGGAGCGAAACGCCCTTGACTGCCGACACCGACGACTCTCCGACACCGATGCGATAGCCCAGCGGCGAGCCGTTAGGCGCAGTCACATAGGTTGTGCCCACCTTCTCGGCTGCTACCGACTGCTGCGAAGTGGCGTTCATCTGCATTGTATAAACTCCATTCTCGGGGAATGTGACAGGCACCGCTACCGTCGCGCTCTCGCCTGCCTTGATTGTCACGTCAGGAATCTCCACTTCAATATATTTTCCACTCTTCTCACAGTAGAACGATGCCTTGACAGTCCCCTTGAAATCAGCCGTCGCAGTGTTGGTCATCGGCACGTTGAGCGTCTGCTGCTCGCCTTTCGGCAGATATTCCGAATTTGGCAGCTGCGTCTCGGTTGCTGCTATTTTGGGTATGTTGGCATATTCCGTAGGCAGAATAGTGATTATCTGTCTCTCCGCATCCGGGTTGAGCAAACCGCGCTCGCCGTCGGGAGTGGCGTAGCGCATCGACAGTTCGTAAGCGCCCTCCAACGGATAGAGGCTGTTGGGCACATAGAAATAATATTTATCGTCAGACGGCACCGGCACATCGGCAAACGTGCAGAGGCGCACCTCCTCGCCTGTCTCGACCGACTTTGCATAGACGCTCATATTGACATTGCCGTCCATCTTGTTGACCGAATTTCTTGCTGCCCTGTTCCACAGCCACACTTTAGAGCCCCAATAATACGTAGTGCTCTTTTCGGAATACAAATCCTTGGAGCTGTCGAGAATCGGATAATCCACCGCCGGCTTCACATCAATTTGAAACTCATTGGCGTACGTATATTCACGGCTGTTGTCGTTCTCTACCCGGACTTTATATGTACCGCCAGGCAACATGAACCCCTTTTCATTCGTTGCTTTTATGCAGAACGTCTTCTGCTCCAGAAGGTCGGAATAATATCCGTCAAACGCATATATGCTGCCACCGGCTTCGTAGACAGCCCCTGTCTCCGTGTCGGTAAATGTGAAACCAAGCGCTCTCTTTACGCCGGGAAGACGATGCGAATCGTCCTGTACGGCTACCGTAAGATAAAGCGGAGCCTTGCCTATGAGTTCTGCCGCCGGCTCTATGGAAAGAATTTTTCCCGACTGCACGGAATACTTTTCAAGCATCGGAGCCGTGCATGTCCATTCGCCGCCATTTAGATTCATTATTGTGCGCATACCCTCGCGGGCAGGCAGCGCCGTCCACGGATTCTCCGTGTCGCGCTCCTTGTAATAGAGCGTCAGCTCATAGTCACCGTCGGCAAATGTCGGGTTTTCATTGCCGGCAGCGTCAGTCCAGTCTCCGTACTCTTTTCCGCTGTTCATATAAGGATAGCAACCCAACTTGTCATATTCGTAATCCTTACGGATATATTTTGTCACGCCGTTCTGCATCAGTCCCATCGTGAACGTATAGCTCTTGTCTGACTCATAGTAGTTGGTCGTGACTGTCCCGTAGCTGTTGCCTTGGTTGAAGCCTATCAGCTTTATGCCCTCCGCATACGGAGCGTCGGCTGCCGTGCGCGGACGCAGCCCCACGAGCATCTGTTGCTGACAATAATAGCCTCGAGTCTCGTCGGGAGCCTTGCAGTAGGTCACGTCGTAATAGCCGTCGGCATCGCCGCTCCATCCCCAGTTGATATGCACATTGTTCTCGGCGTCGATGCCGTCAATCACGAAGGCATGGCCCGAAGCACCGTTGTATCCGGAATAAAGTATCGGACGTCCGGCCGTAAGCTCTTCCTGTATGACAGTCATCCAAAGCTTTGTGGGAACATATTCGCGCACCCAAATCTCGCAATTGTAGTCGTAATAGCGGTTGAAGCCAACGTATGGGATAGCGGCGCTCGTCGCACCCGACCCCGACCATGTCACATCGTATTTCGCCTTGCACGACACTCCTGCCTCATACATCAGCTGCGCCACGGCGTCGGCCTGTGCGTCGGTATAGGAGCCTTCCTCATAAACATCGAGCATATTGGCCCAGTCGTAACTTATTTTTGTGAAATCAACAGAGATTTCCTTGTTGCCAACACCCTCGTTGACATATTCCAACACATCATAGCCCTTAGAGTTCGACTTGTAGTAGTTAAGAATCTGAGCCATAGCGGTGGCGGTGCAGCCCGTGAGCATAGGATTGCCGTTGTATTTCGGGCATTTGCGGTTGAACGGAGCGCCCTGTCCCCATTTTGTCTTCAGCAACGGAGCCACCGGAGCCACTGTAGGCGTAGGATAAGAGTTGCTGAAATCAGAAGAGGCTGTGGCTGCCTTGTAAGCCACCATCCATTCCTGCAACGCTTCCGGCATATTGTCGAACGACAGCCCGGCATCGGTGGAGTAGCCCATCACCCGCAAATCGTCGCCGTTGGCCGACATAAGCACGAAACCGCCTTGCGGAGCGTTATAGGCATAGAACTCTGCCTTTTTCAGCGATTTGGTCTTTTTCACAGCCTTGTCGGATGTCGACATGACAGCCGCCGTCAGCGAGCCGCCATCGGCGGTCTTTCCGCCCATTTTCTGGGAGAGAAACTGCTCTGCCATAGCCGCTGCCTCTTCGGGCAGACTCGCAGCCGACGCGCCAGCCCCTATCGCAAGCGACGCCAACAAGATGTATTGAATCTTTTTCATGCAATTATTGTTTTTTACAATTATTTCGTAAAGGTAATGCAAATTTTTTCAACTTTCACAAGATATTATCGTTTTTATCTATAAAAGAACTCTTTTTTTTGCTTTTGAACCACAAACCACACGCAAAGCGGTAATCCATAGAGCCGTAGCTTGCAGCCAAGGTGCTATTTTTCAATTCGGATGTGAGTCTGCGCAAGCTGCATCTAAGGCTGCCGAAAATCCGCATAACATAGAAAAGCGACCGCTCCGCATACTGTTAGTCAGCACACGGAGCGGTCGTTATTTTTATCGGCAACCCTCTTGTTACCGCGGAATCTTCAGCGACTGTCCAATCTGGATGTTGTTGCCCTTGATGCCGTTGGCTTTTTTAAGTTTTGAAAGTCCGACACCGTATTTTTCTGCAATCTCTCCGAGCGTCTCGCCTCTCTTCACCTTGTGGGTTTTCTGCTTTTTCTTGCTCGTCTTGTCGGTTTTATCTGTCTTTCTGTCCACTTTCTTGTCGGAGTAGACCTTCAAATTCTGACCTGCGGCAATATTGTTGCCCTTGATGTTGTTCCACTTGCGCAGATCGTCGACCGTCACGCCATATTTCGTAGCAATCTGCCCGAGTGTCTCGCCTTTCTTCACCTTGTGGGTCTGCTCTGCCGCTTCATTGTCGCGGCTGCGCGATGATGTAGAGGTTTTGCCGTCGGCTTTGAGTTTCAGTTTGTCGCCCACACGGATATTGTCCGACTTCAAGTCGTTCCATTCGCGAAGGTTGGCAACCGAGACACCATATTTATCGGCGATAGCCGACAGATTCTCACCCGACTTCACTGTGTGGACTGCAGGAGCGGCAGGCGTGTCGTTTTTCTTCTTGACAGCCTTCTTGGCATCAACCACAAGCACCTGTCCAGCCATAATGTTGTCCGACTTCAAGTCGTTCCACTCACGGATATCGGCGATTGTCACGCCATACTGTCCGGCAATCGAAGCCAACGTCTCGCCACGCTGCACCTTGTGACGCTCAGGATTGCGCGGAGTTGTTGTCGTGGTCGTTGTTTCTTTCTTTTTCTTCTGAGGAGCTGCCACCGGAGTTGTTTCAGCCACAACGGTTTCCTCTACGTCAACCGTTTCTTCCTCTTCGGTTTCGGGCTGCTCAACACGCACCTTCTTGTAGGTGTTGATTTTCAGCGTCTGTCCACGTTTCAGCCTGCTGCTGCGCAGACCGTTCCATTTCTTTATCGACGACACCGACACGCCGTATTTGCGCGCCACCATCGAGATTGTCTCGTTGCGTCTCACCTTGTGATACTTCACCACAAGCTTCGTTGTCGTCTCGCCATCGTCGTTGCTGACTGTCGACGGATCGACAGGCACCACCACATCACGGCGGGCATAGAGCGCAGCATTGTGGGCCACGATGCTGTCCTCGCTGACGATGTAGCTGTAGATTTGCTGCGACGGCAGTGTAAGCGCATACGGACGGATGTCGCCCGGAATCTCATCCTTGCGGTATTGGGGGTTGAGCACGCGGAGCTCCTCCATCGGGATGTTGAGCACCGCCGATATCTGCTCGAAATGCACTCGCTTGTTCACGTGGATTGTGTCGGTAAGAATAGGCCGACGTGCAAGCGATTTTCCGAGGTTGTGGTCCTTGTAATAAGTCATCACATAGTTTGCCGCGATAAACGCAGGCACATATCCGCGCGTTTCCTGCGGCAGATAGAAATATATGTCCCAGAAATCCTTCTTCTTGTCGGCAGTCCCTCCAGCGCGGCGCAAAGCCTTGTTCACATTGCCCGGACCGCAGTTGTAGGAAGCGATGGCAAGCGACCAGTCACCATAGATGTTGTAAAGTTGCTTAAGGTATTTTGCAGCCATTTCCGATGAGCGGATAGGGTCGCGGCGCTCGTCGATGATGGAGTTCACCTCCAGCCCCAAGCCCTTGGCGGTGGTCAGCATAAACTGCCACAAACCGGTGGCGCCCACGCGCGACACAGCATCTGGATTCAGCGCCGACTCAATCACCGGCAAATATTTCAGTTCCAAAGGGACACCCTCTTTCTCGAGTGCCTGCTCGAAAAACGGCATATAATAGAGGCTCAGTCCGAGCATCTCCTCCACCAGCTGGCGACGGCGCTGCGTGTACATATTGATGTAGCTGCGCACCACTCCGTTGTATGGCATCTCAATGACTGTGGGCATCTTCTGTAGCCGTGCGATGAAATCTTTGTCAGACGTAGGCACATCGCTGAGGTTGGCACCCGAACGGTCAACCACTGCGTAGTTCTGAAGATACCAGTTTTTCATCAGTTCCTGAGTGTCGGTCTCAAAACTTTGTGGATAGACGATAGTGCTGTCCTGAATGTTCTCCTTCAGCGAAAGCACGGTAGGCCGGGCGAACGACGTCAACGCCGCGCCGGCAATCAGGCACAATGCCAATATTTGTTTCTTCATCTGTTTCCTTTCCGTTTTAGCGGTTCAACTTTTAAAAAGTGAAAGCACAACCCACTCCAAAAGAAGGTTTCGTGTCGTTCTGCTCAATCGACGGGTAAATGCTCATCGAGAGGTCAGGCGAAATGTCGAAATGCGACAGCGAAGCGTCGACGTAGGCATCAATAATGCAGACGGCATAAAGTCCGACCATACCGATGATACACAAGTCGCGGTTACGGCGATAGAAGTCTTTTTTCGACTTCAGAGCCTTCGTAAGCCACGTTTTGTCGATGTCCTCCTCCTTTGTGGTGGATGGATAGAAATCCATGTAACTTTTTGTGTTCGGATCGCTGTCCATGATGTCTCTATAGGCTTTCGTATAATCAGAGAGCATCCTGTTGTTCCAAGATGTGGCGTATGCCAGACCGACGTATCCACCCACCACTATCGGCACTTTCCAATAGCGGCGGTTGTAAATCTGCCCCAGACCCGGACAAAGGACAGAAAGCCACAGCGCGCGGTTGGGGTCGGGATTGAATATGCGCTTCACGCCTATCGGCGATGGCACGGAGTCGGCGGCTGCCACAAGAGTGGAGTCAGCAGCCATGTCAGTGCGGACAAGAGGCTCGGCTATCGACATCGAGTCGACAGCAACCACAGCGTCGGGAGTATCCGTCCCATCAACGGGCGCCATCCCTTGACCATCCGGCTGACTTTCATCAGCAAAGATAGGAAATGAGAATGAGAAAGCCAAGCATAGCGCCAATGCTATACTTTTTTTTAATATTTCGTTGCCTGTGAACGCGGCTTTTGACAAAAATTTCAATTTTGTTACTAAATTTTCTAATCCAAGTTACCTTTTACGCGGTCAAAGATAGTAATTAATCTGGCAAGTTCTTCCTCATTCTTGAAAGGAAATGCTATTTTTCCCTTGCCTTGCTTGTCGCAGGAGAACTGCACTTTGGTCTGGAACGCCGACGACAGGTGTTTCTTCAGGCTTTCAAACTCCTTTGAGATGCTTGCCGAAGCCGCCTTCTTCGGCGCTTCTGTCGCCGAGGTCTCGTTGTATTCCTTTGCAAGCTCCTCAACCTGGCGCACCGACAATCCTTTCTTCAGGATTTCGTTGTAAAGGCGCAGTTGCAGTTTCGGGTTTTCCACTGCCAGAAGCGCACGTGCATGACCCATGTCAACGCGGCGGTCGCGCAGACCGAGCTGCACCTCTGCCGGCAGTTTGAGCAGACGCAGGAAGTTGGCTATCGTGGCGCGTTTCTTGCCTATACGCGTCGACAGCTGCTCCTGTGTGAGCCGATATTGGTCGATGAGTTTTTTAAACGTCAGCGCCACCTCTATGGCATTCAGGTCCTCGCGCTGAATGTTTTCGATGAGCGCCATCTCTGTCAGCTCGCTGTCGTTTGCCGTACGGATATATGCCGGCACCGTTGTCAGTCCGGCTTTCTTGGCGGCGCGGTAACGGCGTTCGCCCGAAATTATCTGATATTGGTCTGCTCCGAGTTTGCGCAGCGTGAGCGGCTGTATGATTCCAAGCTCGCGTATCGAAGAGGCAAGCTCTTCAAGCGACTCCTCGTCAAACCATGCACGCGGCTGTTCGGGGTTTGGAGAAATCTGCGACAGTTCAATCTCATTGATAGCCGACGAACCGCTGGTCTGGATGTTGTCCATCGAAATCAGCGAGTCGAGTCCACGGCCGAGTCCCATAAGTTTCTTTGACATAGCGGTTACTGTTTGTTGCGTTTGAGTAATTCTTTGGCGAGCTGCATGTGGCTTGTGGCGCCACGGCTTGTCGAATCATAAAGGATGGCTGGAAGCCCGTGGCTCGGAGCCTCCGACAGACGGGTGTTGCGTGGAATCACAGTGTCAAACACCATATCGCCGAAATGCCCTTTCAACTCGTCGAAAATCTGGTTGGCGAGGCGCAGACGCGCGTCGTACATCGTCAGAAGGAAGCCCTCGATTTCCAGTTGCGGATTGAGCTTCGATTTGATGATGCGTATCGTGTTGAGCAGTTTGCTGATGCCTTCCAATGCGAAATATTCCGCCTGCACGGGAATTATCACCGAGTCTGACGCCGTGAGCGCGTTGACCGTGATGAGTCCGAGCGACGGAGAACAGTCGATGATCAGGTAGTCGTAGTTGTCTCTCACCTCTTCGAGCAGTCCCTTGAGCACCCGCTCGCGGTTCTGCTTGTTGATGAGTTCAAGCTCCGCGCCCACAAGGTCGATGCGCGAGCCCACAAGGTCGAGTTTGTCCACACACGTGCTGCATTCGGCGCCGCGCAGAGGATAGCCGTCGACAAGACACTCATAAATCGATGAAGACATTTGTTTCGGATCTACGCCCAGTCCCGACGTGGCATTGGCCTGCGGGTCGGCATCGATGATGAGCACCCGCTTGCCAAGCGTGGCGAGCGAGGCTGCAAGATTGATGGATGTGGTTGTTTTTCCGACGCCACCTTTCTGGTTGGCGATAGCAATAATTTTACCCATAGTCTATTCGTTTTACGAATGCAAAGGAATTACTTTTCATTTCAACGACAAAACGAAAAACGGAAAAACTGCCGGAATTGTTGATAACTTGCCCTTTTTGTTAATAACTCCATTGTTCCACGCATTATCGGACAAGTTGTTAACAAGTTATGCCATGTGGGACATTTTCTAAACACCGCTAAAAAAAGCAATACGCTCTACAGTTCAGAGCCGTCGATTTTCACTGCGACATACTCCACCGGGCGTTCCACGCCGCCGCAACTCCATAATGCAGCCGTCGCTACGGCAAGCAGCATTTTCCCTAAAAGATTTTTAATCATAGATATTAGTTTTTTGAGTTTTATATTAGATTCGTTTATTTGTTTTTCAGCTAAGTTCCTACAGCATAAGGATGAGCAGCTGCGCGATAATCACGCGCACAAACATGCCCAAAGGATAGACGGTGGCATAGCTCACCGCCGGCGCATCGCCCTTGATGTTGTCGGAGGCATAAGTGAGCGCCATCGGGTTGGCCATGGCGCCGCAAAGCATGCCGCACGTCTCCCCGAAGTTGAATTTGAACCACCGCATCGCCATTATGCCTACGATAATTGTCGGCACAACGGTAAGCACTACTCCGAGCGAAATCCAGGCAAGTCCCTGCGGTCCGACAAGCGTGTCGAAGAAATGTGCGCCGGAGTCAAGGCCGAGACAGGCAAGATACATCGACAAGCCTATGCCGCGGAGCATCAGATTGGCAGAACGCGTGGTGTATGTGACCATGTGCAGACGCGGTCCGTAGCGGCCCATCAGCAGTCCTGCCACAATCGGTCCGCCGGCAAGTCCGAGACGCACAGGCACGTCGGTCGACGGCAGGCTGATTGGAATCATTCCCAATGCGAGTCCGAGGAAGATGCCCACAAAAATCACCGCAAGGTTCGGCTCATTGAGCGAGCCGGCACGGTTGCCTATAAGTTTCTCGGCATTCTCTATGTCGGAAGCGTTGCCCACCATCGTGAGCCGGTCGCCCATCTGCAACACGAGGTCGGGGGTGGCAAGAAGCATCACGCCGCTGCGCAGCACACGCGACACCGTGACGCCGAACGTGTTGCGCAAACGCAACGAACCAAGACGCTTGCCGTTGATTTCCGGACGCGACACGATGATGTGGCGCGACACGAACTGACGGTCAAGCTTGTTCCAATTCACGTGGTGGTTCCAGTCGCGGCTCTCGCGTTCTCCGAAAAGGATTGTGAGCGCCTCCACGTCTTTCTCCGTAGTGACAACGAGTATGCGGTCGCCTTCCTCAAGGGTGACACGCGACGTGGGCATTATCAGTTCTTTGGCGCGCCACAGACGTGAAATGATGAACTGCGACGTCGACGACCGCTGCACATCACCGATTGCATAGTGGAAGATTGCCGGATTTTTGATTACGAATGTGGCGATAAACGTCTGGTCGGAATGATTTGCCTCGCGCTCCTTCAAGTCGCCGGGGCGGGTGAAGAACTTGCGCAGAACGATGATGGCGAAAATCACGCCCACCACACCGAGCGGATAGGTGACGGCACAACCGAGGGCTGCCGTTTCTGCCGGAAGCCCAAGCTGCACAAGCGTCTGCTGGGCAGCGGCAAGCGCGGGGGTATTGGTCGTGGCCCCGCACAGCACGCCTGTCATGTCGCCGATGCCGTATCCAAGTCCGAGGCTCATCGCCACGGCGGTGAGCGTGCCGAGCAGAATCAGCACCAGTCCGGCGAGGTTCATCTTCAGTCCGCCTTGCTGGAACGCGCTGAAGAAACCCGGTCCCACTTGCAGACCGAGGGCGTAGACAAACAACACCAATCCGAAACTTTCTGCATAGTTGAGCATCTGATGGTCGATCGACAAGCCGAGATAACCGGCGAAAATGCCCATAAAAAACACGAATGTGACACCGAGCGAAATACCAGCCACACGAATGCGGCCGAGCGCCAGTCCTGAGAATATGATAAGAGCCATCACGACAACAGCCTGTATTGCCGAATGCTCAAAAAGCACACTGTTTATCCATTCCATGCCACAAAGGTACGACAATTCATCCAATTTGTAATAATTATTTAGACTCGGAGAGTCGCAGACTCCTTAATTATTGTGTGGCGGGCGAACGTTTTGGAGAAAGATTCATCGTCTGGAAGGGCTGCGACCGCGCCAATGAATGCCAGACATATATAAAAAAATAATCCGACTAATCTCTCGATCCGTCGGATTCCTTAACCTGTGATTCACTTATTTGTTGTTGTTGCTTTTTCTTATAACAATAACGCAAAGATTTAGTTCATATTGTATGCTGATAAAAATTTTTTTTATCGGATAGGATGATATTCTACAAACGCCTCCATTGCCTCATAGGATGCAAGGCCAAGACTGCTGTAAAGTTGAGCAGTGGCACGGTTGCGGTCTTCAGCACGCTGCCAGAACAAGCGGTCGTCGTCGCCAAGGAACGGAGCGTTCTCCATCTGCGACTGGTGCTTGAGGATGGTGTTGCGTTTGAAGCGGAGCTGCTCTGGGCTCATAGGCACTGCCATCTCGATGTGGTCGATTTCCCATTCTGCCCATGCGCCGCGATACATCCAGATGCGGCATTCTTTCATCCATTCTACGCCATCGTCAAGAAGTTCGTCAATAGCGGCGAGGACAGCGTCGGTGCAGACACGGTGAGTGCCATGAGGGTCGGCAAGGTCGCCAGCCACGAAAATCTGATGAGGCTTGACTGAAGAAATCAAATCTTTCACGATTTTCACGTCGCGCTCAGAGAGGTCGCCCTTCTTGATTGTACCCGTTTCGTAGAACGGCAGGTCAAGGTGGTGTACGTTCTCTGGCTTAACACCCATCCAGTTGCAGGCTGTTTTTGCCTCCGCACGGCGGATGCGGCCCTTGAGCATACGGAGATCGAGAGAGTCAACGTCGCCAGGATGTTTTGCGGCGAGGAACTTCTTGATTTCCTCTGATTTCTGATTATAAAGTTCGGTGTCGAGACCGAATTCTTTCTTGATTTGATCCATAACGAGGATGTAGCGGAACATATCCTCATCTCCCACTGCGATGTTGCCCGAAGTTTCGTAAGCCACATGCACATCGTGCTTCTGGTCAACGAGACGCTTCAGCGTGCCGCCCATAGAGATTACGTCGTCGTCTGGGTGCGGGCTGAACACAATCACACGCTTTGGATATGGTTTGGCGCGCTCCGGACGATCGGTGTCGTCAGCGTCGGGCTTGCCGCCTGGCCATCCTGTGATGGTGTGCTGAATGTCGTTAAACACCTTGATGTTCACGTTGTATGCCGAGCCAAACTGTGCTGCCAGTTCGTTCAAGCCATACTCGTTATAGTCGTTGCTTGTAAGTTTCAAAATTGGTTTGCCTGTCTTCTCGCAAAGCCATGCGATGGCGCGGCGGATCATCTTGTTGTTCCACTCGCACGAAGTAACAAGCCATGGGTGGCAGATGCGGGTGAGACGCTCTGCTGCCGACAAGTCGACAACAACTTTGGCGTTGCGGTGCATCTGAAGGAATGACGCTGGCACTGTCTCGGAAGCTTTGTCTTCAACGGCTGCTTTCACAATCTTGGCCTGGTTTTCGCCCCATGCCATTGCAAGCACTTTCTTTGCTGCAAGGATGTTGCCGATGCCGAGTGTGATTGCTGTGGCAGGAGCCACATCAAGGTCGTATGCGCTCGACACGCTGCGGCGTGTAACGCTGTCGATGAGGGTCATGCGGCATGCTGATGAGAATTGCGAACCTGGAGCGTTGAATGCCAAGTTGCCTGCAGCACCGATTTCGCAAAGCACGAGGTCAAGACCTCCGCATGCGTCGATTTCTGCCTCATAAGCGCGGCAGCCTTCGTAAAGGTCGGCCTTTTCCACTTCCTGGTTGAATGAGTGCACATTCTCTGGCTTGATGTTGACCTTGCTGAGGAGCAAGTTGTTCAAGCGGTCGAGCGTTGAAGGTGCGCCAGCTTCTGTTGGATAGAACTCAAACAGGTTGAAAACCACGACGTCCGCGAAATCAACCTTCTTGTTCTCGCAACGGTTGATGAGCTCCGCATATACCGGAAGCACGCTGTTGCCTGTGCCTAACGCAATAACACATTTGCCCTTTTTCTCGACATTCTTCTTGATTGTCGCAACAACTTCGTCAGCGAGCAGTTTAACGCCGCCGTCGGTTGTCTCTGATATATGGGTAAACACTTTCTCTTCCCGGCACAAAGATGCATATTCAATCTTGTTTTCCGGTGCATAGTATCTCTTTGGAACGAGATCCAGTTTGATTTGTGAACTTAAATTAGTTTTCATTTTTTAAGACCTGTTTTCGGTTGATGCAAAGGTATATGTTCTATCAAAAACAACAAACGTTTTTTATAATGATTAACGTTTAATATCTTATTTTTTGGTTTATGCCGGTTATTTTACCGCACAAAAGTAGTAACATTCTGCGTAATCTCAAAAATAATGCCTACTTTTGTGCAAAAATTCTAACATAAATTTTAAAGATATGCGTCTAATTATCGAACCTGATTATGCAAAGGTATCTGAATGGGCTGCCAACTATGTTGCTTCACGCATCAACGAGGCCAACCCTACTGCCGAGAAACCTTTTGTTTTGGGATGCCCTACAGGCAGCTCTCCACTCGGAATGTACAAGCACTTGATTGAGCTCAACAAGGCTGGAAAAGTGTCGTTTGAGCATGTTGTAACTTTCAACATGGACGAGTACTGCGGTCTGCCGGAAGAACACCCGGAAAGCTACCATTCTTTCATGTGGAACAACTTCTTCAGCCACATCAACATCAAGAAAGAGAACGTAAACATCCTCAACGGCAATGCCGAAGACCTCGACGCTGAATGCCGTCGCTACGAGGAGAAGATTGCCAGCTACGGCGGCATCGACCTGTTCCTCGGCGGCGTTGGTCCTGACGGACACATCGCATTCAACGAACCGGGATCATCCCTCTCTTCTCGCACTCGCCAGAAAACGTTGACTCTCGACACGAAGATTGCAAACTCCCGCTTCTTCGACGGCGACATCAACAAGGTGCCTTCAACTGCTTTGACTGTAGGCGTCGGCACTGTCACTTCTGCCAAGAGCGTGCTCCTCATCGTTAACGGATACAACAAGGCCCGCGCATTGCAGCAGGGCGTTGAAGGTGCGGTTTCACAAATGTGGACAATCACTGCTCTCCAGCTCCACCAGAAGGCTATCATCGTTGCCGACGAGTCTGCAACAATGGAATTGAAGGTGGGCACATACCGCTACTTCAAGGATATCGAAGGCAAGAACCTCGATCCTGCATCTTTGTTGAAATAACAAACCACAGCATCAGCCCCAAAGCGGACACCATCTCGGCGTCCGCTTTTTTTTGTCTGAAAATTTTCCATTTCGTGCAGTTTATTGTGACAAATACCTGATTTTTAGCAACTTAACAAAACCGCACCTTTCCCATATAAAAAGCCTATACATTTGAGGCTTTTTTCTCCATCACGCAATGCGGCGGAAGCACAGGCTTTTGCATTTTCCATTCCGCAAAAAAAACGGCAGCTTTCTATTGCTATATTGAATGCCAATCATTAAATTTGTAGTCTACTAACGTAAGAACCATAGCCATGGAAGAATTTACATTTTTATCAAATTGGTTGTTGTGGCTGATTGCCGCAGCCATTCTTGTGATTGTCGAACTCCTTACAAACACTTTCGCTGCATTCTGCCTTGTGGGCGGATGCGCACTGGCTCTCGCCACGTCGCTTATCGGTTTCGGCATCGAGGCGCAACTGACTGCCGCAGCCATAGGCTCCGTGCTGTCGTTCATCGCCTTCAAGCCGTTGATAAAACGCCAGGCGGAGGCGCGCAGGCACCGCGACTGTCTCAGCAACATGGATGCCTTGATAGGCAGGACAACGACGGTGATCGAAGCAATCGGCGGCAATACCCCCGGACGTGTGCGCATCGACGGCGACAACTGGCAGGCTGTCAGCACCGACGCGTCGCCAATCGACGTCGGGACAAAGGTGCGTGTGACTGGCTACGACAGCATCATTCTCACCGTGGAGCGCGAAGAGGAATAACTTCTTAATCTTTATTTATATGGAATCATTGATTTTTCTCGGACTCGCCATTTTAATTGTGGTGATTCTCGTTATGGCTGGCGTAAAAGTCGTGCCTCAATCGGAAACGCGCGTAATCGAACGCCTCGGACGCTTCCACAGCGTGTTGCCTCCAGGACTCAACATCATCTGGCCGTTCATCGACAAGCCTAAAACAATCTACACCCGGCGTGTGGAGACGGGACTCGGCGGACGCACCATAGTGCGCATGACTGCCACTTCGTCTATCGACTTGCGCGAACAGGTCTACGACTTTCCTTCGCAACAGGTGATCACGAAGGACAACGTAACAACCGAAATCAACGCGCTGCTATATTTTCAGGTTGTCGACCCTAAAAAATCAGTATACGAAATCGACAATCTACCGAACGCTATTGAAAAGCTGACGCAGACGTCGCTCCGAAACGTAATCGGCGAACTCGAGCTCGACGAGACCCTGACTTCGCGCGACACCATAAACTCACGCCTTCAGGCAATCCTCGACGAGGCTACAAACAAATGGGGCGTGAAGGTGAACCGCGTTGAACTGCAGGACATCACTCCTCCGGGAAGCGTGCGGGAGGCGATGGAGAAGCAGATGCAGGCTGAACGCAACAGACGTGCGGAAATTCTTAAAGCCGAGGGCGAGAAGAAGTCGCTCATCCTCCGTTCCGAAGGTGAGCGCGAGTCGCGCATCAACCAGGCGGAGGCGGCAAAGCAGTCGGAAATCCTTAAAGCTGAGGGCGAATCGCGCGCCAAGATACTGCAGGCTGAAGGCGAGGCGGAGGCTATACGCCGCGTAGCCGACGCCATCAAGGAAACGAAGACCGACCCTGCGACATATATGCTCGCCGTGAAGTATATCGAGACGCTCGAGAAGATGGTCAACGGTAAGGACGGAAAGACGGTCTACATCCCTTACGAGGCTTCGGGCATCCTGTCGTCTATCGGCTCGATAAAAGATATGTTCCAGAAATAGTGTCCCTACGCGACAAAACAACAGGTTTCCTGCCGCAGGTCGTTGCGGCGGGAAACTTTTTTATCCGTACAGCATCAGCCCAGATGCATATTTTTTTGTAATTTTGTATAAAAACAGACATATAAAATGGAAGATACCAAAACCGCTAAAGAAGAATTTCTGGAATTGCTGCGCTCCACCGGCCGCGAAGGCGTGGAAGGCGTAATTGAAGACCTGGAGGAGCAAGGCTTCTTCACCGCACCGGCGTCGGCTGGTCACCACTTGAACACCGAGGGTGGGCTTGTGGAGCATTCGCTCAACACCGCCAAGGCGGCGCTTGCCGTATGGGAAGGGATGAAGCAAATAGACGCCTCGCTGGAAACCGAGGTGACGCGCGACAGCGTAATCATAGCATCGCTGCTCCACGACGTGTGCAAAAGCGACATTTACTTCCGTAGCATCAAGAAGCGCAAAAACCGCCTCGGACAGTGGGAAGACTGCGAAGGCTACAAGGTGAGCTACAAGAACTTTCCTATGGGACACGGCGAGAAATCGGTGATTCTCGTTCTGCTCAGCGGACTGGAACTTACCGATGCCGAGATGCTCGCCATGCGTTGGCACATGGGCGCATGGGGCGTCAACATGACAAGTTTTGAGGATATGCGCAACTACGACGCCGCAAAGACGCTGTATCCTTTGGTGTCAATCGTGCAAGCCGGCGACAGCCTTGCCGCCTCGATTCTGGAGCGCAAAGGTGCCGACCTCGACGAGCTGTAGGGTTCATCTCCCCTATTTCTTGCGGAAACAACGGTCGATGATGAGTGCGAGAGCGCCATCACCAGTCACGTTGCATGCCGTGCCGAAGCTGTCCATAGCGATATACAGGGCTATCATCAGTGCCTGGGCGTTTTGGTCGAAACCGAGCATCGACGACAGAATGCCCAGCGCCGCCATTATCGCTCCGCCGGGCACTCCCGGAGCGGCCACCATCGTCACGCCAAGCATAAAGATGAAACCTGCAAACATCTGAAAATCGTACGGAATGCCTTGCATTATCATCAACGCCAGCGCGCACGCAACGATTTTCAGCGTGCTGCCCGACAAATGTATCGTGGCGCACAACGGCACCACAAATCCTGCCACACCCTCATCCACGCCGTTGGCAATAGTCTGGCGCAGCGTCACAGGGATGGTCGCTGCCGACGACGATGTGCCGAGCGCCGTGAAGTATGCCGGCAGCATATTGCGCAACAGGCGGAAAGGATTCTTCTTCGCCACAAGTCCGGCGACGCTGAATTGAAAGATGAGAAGGAAAATGTGAAGTATGAAAATCACAACTATCACCTTCATAAACGCCGACAACACATGCACCACCTGGCCGGAATGCGTCATATTCATAAAAATGCCGAAAATATACAACGGCAGCAGCGGCAAGATTACAGCCTGTATGGTTTTAACGATTATATCCTTCAAGTCGACAAACGCGTCGCGCAGCGCTGTGGATTTCAGATGTGCGAGTCCAAGTCCCACGGTGAAGGCCATCACAAGCGCAGTCATAATGTTCAACGGCTCGGGGATGGCGACCGTGAAAAACGGCTCTATGCCATGCGCCTCGCTTATCTGTTCTATCGAGATGTTATTGGTGATCAGATGCGGAAACACCACATCGCCCACCCCGAACGACAGGAATCCAGACAGCACCGTGGCGACATACGCCAGCAGCGTTGTTGCCACAAGCATCTTGCCCGCGCCCTTGCCGATGTCGGCGATGGCTGGCGTGACAAGACCCACGATAATCAGAGGTATAATAAATCCGAGAAACTGGCTGAACAGCCCGTTGAACGTGACAAACAAACGCACTACCACTTCCGGCATCACAAATCCTGTGCCGATACCAAGCACAATCGCTATGATAATTCGGGGCAACAGCCCAATTCTAAATTTCTTCATCACACAATTTTTCTGCAAAGATAGTGCAAGGTGAGCGAAAAACATTCAAGCTTGCTTGACAATGTTTTGCCGAACCGAAGCCTATTTTATTCAAAGATAGTGCAAGGTGAGTGAAAAACATTCAAGCTTGCTTGACAATGTTTTGCCGAACCGAAGCCTATTTTATTCAAAGATAGTGCAAAATCTGACCGCGTGAGCGGTCACGCCTGATGTTAACCCTCGACAACGTCGAGTGACAGCCGATGGCGCAGCATGCGTCGCGTGAGCGCCGCCGCTGATGCCATACCGTAACAGCCATAATTCAACAATCCGGTCTCCTTGATGCAGAATTGACACATTTTGCAACTTGCCGTCGTATTCAACCACGGCTTTTATCTGCCTCACATCGAGCGTGTCACCGGCCTGCTTGAGATGCGAGGCTTCCTGTCCGTCGGTTCCGGCAACCTTGCGTCCCACCACATTCACGAGCGTGCCGTTGCGCAGATAGAGCACGGTGCGGGTGCCGTCAAATTCCGTTGGCTTGTCTGTTGCGACAGCTTTTATTTCAGAGCTTACAAGGCAGTCCACCTCATAGCGTTGAGCCTGCGTCAACGTTATTTTGCATAAGCAGAAAAGCAGTGTCAGGTATCTAAAAAATCCCATATATCGTTAATTGTTTTAGGTTTACAAATTCCGTGTAAAAAGTCTGTTTTTAAGCGGTTTTTACAAAAAAACGAATGATGGGTTATTTACAAAGGAAAAAAGAGAATCCCTGATGAATATTATTTCAACCTTGTTTGTTTTGCTCTTGCATAAAACCGGCGGCGCCTCGGATGTGCAAAATCAAACAAGTTTGTTTTGCTCTTCTCTCGGCTTGCACTATCTTTTCATAAGATAGGCGGCGCCTCGGATGTGCAAAATCAAACAAGTTTGTTTTGCTCTTCTCTCGGCTTGCACTATCTTTGTACTCAAATGATAGACAATACAACTTTTGACAATAAGAAGGTGGCATTCCACACGTTGGGATGCAAACTTAACTTTGCCGAGACTTCTACCATCGGCAAGCTTCTCGCCGACCGTGGTGCACAACCTGTGCAGGCAGGCGAGACGCCCGACATTTGCGTGGTCAACACTTGCTCGGTGACGGAATTGGCTAACAAGAAATGCCGACAGGAAATCCGGAAACTGTCGCGCCGATACCCGGATGCCGTGATGGTGGTGACGGGATGCTATGCCCAGCTGAACAGCGAGGAGGTGGCCGACATCGAAGGCGTCGACATCGTGGTGGGAAACGACCAAAAGGCAGAAATAGCCGACTTTGTCGACCGCTGGTATGCCGACCATGAGCCGACGGTGAAAGTGACTGCGCTGAAAGACATCAGGCAGTTTATCCCTTCGTGCTCGCGAGGCGACCGCACCAGATTTTTCTTGAAGGTGCAGGACGGTTGCAACTATTATTGCAGCTATTGCACTATCCCCCGTGCCCGCGGACGCAGCCGCAGCGGACGGATTGCCGACCTTGCCGAACAGGCTCGTCGGGCTGCCGCCGACGGTGGCAAGGAGATTGTAATCACGGGAGTAAACATCGGCGACTTCGGATATGACACGGGCGAACGTTTCATCGACCTGCTGCGCTGCCTCGACTCTGTGGAGGGCATCGAGCGCTATCGCATATCTTCGATTGAGCCCGACTTGCTGACCGACGACGTCATTGAATTTTGCGCCGGTTCAAAGCATTTCATGCCGCATTTCCACATCCCTTTGCAGTCGGGAAGCGACGAGATGCTGAAACTGATGCGCCGCCACTACGACCGTCAGCTGTTTGCCGACAAGGTGGCTGCAATTAAACGCCTTATCCCTGACGCTTTCATCGGAGTGGATCTTATTACGGGTATGCGCGGCGAAACCCCTGAGATTTTTGAGGATTCGCGCTCGTTTGTCGACAGCCTCGACATCACTCGACTGCACGTGTTCTCCTACTCCGAACGTCCCGACACGATGGCGCTGAAAATCCCATACGTCGTGGACCAGCACACCAAGCATTTGCGCACTCGGCGCATGATGGCGCTGTCTGACCGCAAACTGGCGGCATTCACGCAAAAATATCTCGGCACGGTGCGCCCGGTGCTGTTTGAACACGCTGTCGACGACGATGGACTGATGAAAGGTTTCACCGACAACTACCTGCGTGTGGCGGTGCCTGCCGACACGCGGCTTAGCAACACTATCGTAAACGTGCGCCTTGTGGAGCCTCTCGGACATGACGACCTTATAAAAGCTGAAATCGTATGAGCACGACTCTGCAACGCATAGCATACTCTCCTCTTTGGCTGCTGCTGCACGCTGTGGCTCTGTTGCCGTTCGGCGCGCTCTATGCGCTGTCCGACGCGCTGGCTTGGGTGGCTGCGTCTGTGGTGCGCTACCGCCGGCGGCTGGTCGAAGCCAATATTGCCGCGGCATTCCCCGACAAGACGGAGGCGGAACGTCGCGACATCGTGAAGCGCTTCTACCGCAACTTCACCGACGTGTTTGTCGAAACGATAAAGCTGCTCCACATCAGCGACGACGAGATGCGACGACGCATGGTGTTTGAAGACATTGAGCACGTGGAACGCATCGCCAAAGACGGACGGTCGATAGGCTTGTATTGCTCGCATTTCGGCAACTGGGAATGGATCACGTCGATAACGCTGTGGGTATACCGCGCCGACAATGTTGAGTATTCACAGGTCTACCGACCGTTGCGCAACAAGTGGTTCGACCGGTTTTGGTTCAATCTGCGCAAGCGTTTCCACTCCACTTCTATCCCGAAAAACGGTGTGCTGCGCGCTTTGCTGCAAGCTCGCCACAACGGCGGTGTTTTTGTCACCGGATTCATCTCCGACCAGAAGCCAAGCCATAACGACGGGCACCACAGCATACGTTTCCTCAACCAGGACACTCCGTTTATCTCCGGCACGGAGATGCTGCTGCGCAAACTGAAGGCGGCGGCTATGTATGCCGACGTTGAGCGCACCAGCCGCGGACACTACCGCGCAAGGATTGTGCCTATCGCCGACAATGTGGCGGAGACCGACGAGAATTTCGTGACCGACCGCTACGCCCTTCTGCTCGAACAAACAATACTGCGCCAACCGGATGCATGGCTGTGGTCGCACAACCGCTGGCGCCGCAAACTGAATAAAAAATGAAACCCGTAGGAATAATCATACTCAATTGGAACGGTGCGGCGCTGCTGCGCCGTTACCTGCCGTCGGTGGTGGCTGCCAACAGCAACGACATTGCCGACGTAGTGGTGGTCGACAACGGCAGCACCGACGAGTCGCTAAGCGTGCTGAAGCAGGAATTTCCTGATGTGCGCACTCTTTGCTTCGACAAAAACTACGGATATGCCGAAGGCTACAACCGTGCAATCCGCGAACTGGGCTACCGCTACAGCGTGCTGCTCAACAGCGATGTTGCCGCGACACCGGAATGGATACGTCCGCTATACGAATATATGGAGGCACACCCGGAAGTGGCTGCGTGCCAGCCTAAGATTCTGAGCGACGCCGACCACACGAAATTTGAATATGCTGGTGCGTCGGGGGGGTTCATCGACAAGCATGGATATCCTTTCTGCCGCGGACGAATATTCGACACCGTGGAGACCGACAACGGACAATACAACGACATCACCGACATTTTCTGGGCTACTGGTGCCGCGCTGACGGTGCGCACGGAGGAATATCTCGCCGCTGGCGGTCTCGACAAGGATTTCTTCGCCCACATGGAGGAAATCGACCTGTGCTGGCGTCTGCACCAGCGCGGACAGGCGATACGAGTCATTCCGCAGAGCGTGGTGTTCCATCTTGGCGGCGGCAGCCTGCCGGCGTCAAACCCGAAGAAAACCTACCTCAACTTCCGCAACAATCTGTTTCTGCTCTACAAGAATCTGCCGCCGCGCGAAGGCCGACGGATGCTCTTGATTAGACGGCTGTACGACACTCTGGCTTTCTTCGTTTTCATGGCGAAGATGGATTTTGCAAACGCTCGTGCCATCCTGCGCGCACACAACGACTACCGCCACCAGAAAAGCCGATACGACAACGTGAGGCCGCAGCGCAGCATAATGGGCGACTTCCCTTGCTGCCACCGCAACATCATCCTCGACTACAACCTGCGCCGTATACGCCATTACAGCGACTTGGTTTGACATTGTTGAACAAACAAATAAATGCGCGTCAAGCTCCGGGATGTACCGGCGCTTGACGCGCATCTCTTCTATCGGTTGTACTTATCAGGCTATCTTATAATCACCTTCTTTCGGTTCACGATATACACGCCCGGCTCGAGCGGCTCCGTGCAACGGCGGCCGTTGAGGTCGTAGATCACGCGTTCTCCCGGTGTCTCAGAATCCTCAAAGATGCTTTCAACACCTGTCACAACCGTGGTCGGAGTCACCTTCATTCCGTAAATCTTGAGGCAGTCTGCGGCTGCCGACACCTCACGCGTCTTTTTCTTTCCCGCAGCCGTATCCACAGCGTAGATATACAGATATTCCGGTGTGCTGTTATCGTAGTTTACCACAACGGTGTTTTCCGAGCTTTGCGTATAATACGCAGGCTCGTCATTGCCCTTTCTCACGGCAAGAACCATAGTGCCTACCGTCTCGCAGGTAATCTCAACGGTTCCTGTTCCGCCGACAACCACAATCATTCCATTGAACCATTCGAAATTGTCGCCTTCCGACGGTGTCGCCGGAGAGTCATTGCCGACAAACGCGTCTTCCGACATCGGTGTGTTGACCACAACGCATTTTCCTGCAGTGTCGTAGCCGTTGCCGCTGTCGGCCGGGAGGTTGTAGTACACGTTGTTGACCACTACGTTTTCCACCGTCAAGGCATTGCCGTCGCTGTCGGTGAGGTCGTTGCCGAAGTCGGTTGTCTGCTCTTTCTCAATCTGCGGCACATTGGGTGCGTATACATACTCGACCACTGCCGTTTCACTCTGTTCCTTGCCGTCGACAACGTAAGCGTATACCGTCGACGTTTCTTCAATAAGGATGCCCTTGCCGTAATACGGCTGCTCCTTTATGAGGCTTGGGTCGCTTATGCCCGCCGGAACGACTTTATAAATCACCGTGCCACGTTCGTTCTTCTTTCCGTCTACGGTTGGGGTTGTAGATGTAAAGCTCAAACGGCTCGGCAAATGTTGTGGCGCGATGCGAGAACATCGGGCTTTGGAGTCCATTGTCGACATAACGGATAACCACATGGGTGGCCACCGCCTTGGTGCTGGGGTCAAACACCGTGCCGCCAGAACCCGTATAACTGAAATATCCATTTTCCGGCTCTACAATATCCAAGCCGTCTTCAAGCATCAAGTCCGACACATTTTCCATAGCGGCATTGCTGCCGTTGAGGTTAAGCACGGTATTCTTGCCGCGCACGGTCAGATAGCCATCGTCGTGGCCCGGCTTCATGACTATGCCGTCACGCGCACCATTGACAACAACCGTACAGTTTTCGATTGTCACATCGGCAAGATATGCATAGATGCCCATACCTTGGTCGGAGATGTTGAAAGTCAGCACTTCCGAGCCGGTCGTGCCGCGGACAATCAGGTTGCCGCCCTTGCCGCCGATGCCCGGACCTTGTGTGCCCATCGTGATGCCGTAGGCCTCGGCTGCGATAGTAGAGTTGCCCACCAGCTCAACAATCAGCGTTCCGTCCATGGCATTAACGCCCGTGTTGTAGCCGTTGTCGGCAGCGTTGATGTCAGCATAGCTCAACGTCAGCACGCCGGCATCCTTCGTCTCCCTGTACGTGACGCTCTTGCCGAACTTTGCAGCAAACGCCTTGTCTTTGACGTTCATGCCGCAGAATGTCACAAAGCTGCAAGGACTGTTGGTTTTCTTCTCGACGTAATAATGCTGATGCGCCTCGGGCGAGCATTTGTCGCCGTTCTCGGCGATTGCATAGATGTCGATGTTGCCTATTTCCGAAATAGTGATCGGTCCGGTATATTCCGAAATTTCCTTAAACATTTTCCAATCCTTCATGATGTAGTATCTCACCACGGCTCCCTCGTTGCTGTTGTTGATGGTCACCGTGAATTCGCCCTCCTGCATCTCTTCCGTCGGGGTGATTTCCAGGGCGGCAAGCGTTTGCTCGCCGACGCCCACAACCACAGTGCCTTTCGTGAAGAAATCGCGCCAATAGTCTGCTTCGTAGTATGCGTCCTTGCTGCCGAAAGGAATCCTCAGCTTGCTGTATGTCGTGTTTGCAAACTGCTCGGAGAGCGGTATAGGAGTAGGATTCTGGCAGATTATTTCCAAAATCTTATTTCCTGAATAAGAGCTGCAGTAGAAAGCGTTCCCGCTGATGCTTTCCACCGACTGCGGAATCACCAGTTTTGTAAGGTCGTTGCAATACTGGAACGCGTTTCTGCCCACCGTCTTCAGCCCGTCGGGAAGAATCACTTCCGAAATTCCGGTGCTCCAGAATGCATCTTCCCCGATTTCGGTGAGCGACGACGGCATATTGACCTTCTTTATATCTGTAAGATAGTAGAACGCTTCTTTGCCTACTTTTCTTATCGTTTCAGGCAAAACCACCTCGCTGATATTTTTCTGCAATGTGTATCTTATATTGTTGAGCCTATAATAGAATGCATTGTCGGCAATCTCCACAACGGGCTTTCCATTGTGGGTTTCAGGCACAACAAGTTTACCGTCGGGATATGCGTTTCTAAACAGCTCGCCATAATCAACGCCTGTTGTTGGGTCTTTGACATAATCAAAGAGATTGTAGGTTGCGGAATAGCCACCCTCAACCTCGGTGTACTTAAACGCTTCCGGGAGTTTGTATTTTTTGAATCGCTGCCACATATAGTTGGAATAATAGGCCTTCGCATCGGGGCAGTAGACAGTAGCGTTTTCATAGGCAAATTTGTCAAAAGGAGGATTGTTGATAAGTCCTTCCGACACCTTCTGTGTTGGCGGTGTTGCCGCTTCTATATGAAGCTCCTCAAGAGCCGTGCCATAGACAGACCCTGTCTCTATCTCAGTAATAGCATCGCCTATATAAAGCCTCTTCAGGTTTGTGCAGCCATCAAACATGTAACGGTCTATTTTCTTCAATTTCTTTGGCAGACGGATTTCCTCAAGCGACGTGCAACCGCTGAACATATACCAAGCTTCATTGAGGTTTTCAATGTCGTCGTGGAAAACAAACGACGTGAGTTTTGGGCAGTCGGCAAATGCAAGGTATCCATAGACGTCCATTTTATGGGTAATCGTGACCGACTCCAGACAATGGCTATGAGTAAACGGGCGGTCCATAAGCTCCATCGACGCCGGCGTTGTAAACGTCTCTATGCCGCTATAAGAAAACGCTTCCTCCCTAATTATTTTCACATTCGACATGTCGGGATAATTTTTCAATTTCTCGCAGCTGTTGAACGCATTCTTTTCGATTTCAGTGATTGGGGCATTCCACACCACCTCTTCGAGATTCTTGCACCCGAGGAACGTGCTGGCTGGGATTTTCAGATATGCAGCCGGCACCGACATGCCGTCGCCGCCTTCCCACACAACGACTCTCCTCAACGATGTGCATCCTATGAACATTCCGGCGCCGAGAGTGGTCAGCGACTTTGGCAAAGCCACCTCTGTCAACGACGTACAGTCGGAAAGACATCCTTGAAGATCGGTGACGGACTCTGGAAACACGATGCTCTCCAATCCTTCACAATAGGCAAACGCACTCGGTCCGATGCTTGTCAATGTTGTGGGCAATTCTATGTTTTTCAACGCGACACACCCCCGAAATGCCTCCGAGAGAATCTCTGTCAATCCTCCGCGGGCAATCTTGACATTGGTCAGATTGGAGTTGCCATAGAAGCTTCCCCTGCCTATTGTCCGCACCGATGATGGAATGTCAATGCTCGAAACCTTAGGGAAGCCGACCCTGTTCGACATCCGATCATACACTCCGATGTGGCGCACCGGCAGATTTTCAATCTTCGATGGGATGTTGACATGCCTGTATAATCCAGTGTGCCGTCTGTCAGTCCTATGACAATCGCACGCTTCTCCTCGCCTTCCGGTGGATTCTTAATAGCGATATACTTCAATGAATAGCCGTCGCCATTGTAGACATTGTCTTCGGCTTTCACCGGTCTGGCGACAAACAATGCCAGTAGGGTCGCGACGACCAACAGCCATCGCGCCTGTTTGTGGTTGTAATTCTTTTTCATATAGTTTTTTGTTGGTTATGTTTTAGGTTATGTTTTTAGGTTCTATCCAGGATTCATTCATGTCTATATCCCTTCAAAATGCAAATCTACACACAATCAGCAAGTTAATTGTTGTAAAATTCTTACAAATTTGCCTGCGTCATTTGTATTTTTCAAGCAGGCGCACCCAGTCCTCGCTTTCCTCTATCCGTTTTTGCTTGCGGAATGCCAACGGGCCGTACCCACTCCATTTCTTGAATGCCTTCGAGAACGGGCTTGTCTCGTCGAAGCCGCACTTGAATGCCACATCCTTTACCTTTGCGTCGGGATATTCCGACAGCAGCCGCTCTGCCTCGCGCATCTGTATGCTCGTGATAAACTGTTTCGGCGTATATCCGGTGCTGACATACAACCGCCGGCGGAAGGTTTGCTCCGACAGCCCAAGTCTTTCCGCTATGCCCACCACATCGTAACGATGCGACGGGATGGCATCCGCGACAATCTTGGCAACAAGGTCGACAAATTCCCTGCGTGTCCGCAAAACGTGTTCCGGCAACGACTCCCTTCCAGAAGTTGCCGATGGCTGGTGTGCATTAGAGTCTTTCTCCATACGATCATATTGTTTGTTGTCTGGCTACAAATTTACAACCGTATGTGTTTCAGAGACTTGTAAATATCTTACATTCTTTTGTAAATACTTTTCAACCCTTGAAAAAAGCGTGTTCAGACACGTTTCTGGCGAAACTGTGTGGGCGAGCAGGAATATGCCTTCTTGAATGCGTGGGAGAATGCGCTGGCATCGTCAAAGCCGCATGCGCGAGCCACCTCGGCAACAGGCACCGTCGTGTCTGACGCAAGCAGGCGCGCCGCCATCTCCATCTGTATCGCCGTCACAAACGTTTTGGGCTGCTTCCCTGTCTCTGCCACAAAACGCCGGCGGAAGGTCTGCTCTCCGAGATTCAGCCGCGAGGCAATGGCGGAGACACTGATGTCTTCTCCGCTTGCCAGTCCTTGCCGCACCGCGTCGACAACCATGCGCTCAAACGAATTTTCTGCCGCTTCAGTCGGCGCTTTTTCCGGTTCGGGCGTGCCGTAGAGGCTTTCCACATCGCGAATCAGCGCGAGCATCTCGGCGCGATAACGGCGCATCCTTCTCCGATGGATTGCGACGGCAGCCAGCACCACTACAGCCAGCACGCAGACGCCAACCACGATGTCGCGGTGACGGGCACTGTGAATCTGCTCCACCTCCTCGCGCAGACGGTCGGTGTCAAACTCTGTCTTGTAGCGTGCCAAAGCGTCGGCGGTGGCGGTGGAATACAGTGAGTCGCGCAGCGCATTGAAATGCTCCAGCTCTATCCGCGCACTGTCGGGGTTTATCGACCAGTAGCTCTCATACAGGCCCTTATGTGAATTCACAAGATTATAGAGGTCGCCCATTTTGCCAAACAACGAGGCTGCCTGGCTGAAATAGCCCACTGCCTCGCGCTCACGGTCCTGTCTGAGCATCAGAAATCCCAACTGGTTAAGGTTGATGGCAAGCGAATGGACGTTGCCCGAGGCCCGCAGCCCGGCTATGGCTTTTAGAAGCACCTGTTCGGCCTCGGCATATTTCTTCAGACCGACAAGCGCGGTGCCCTTCTGCGACAGTCGCACTGCCATCTTCGCCTCGCGCCCTCCGATAGAATCAAGGCGGTAGGCACGGTCGGCATAATCGACCGACTTGCTGTAATTGCCAAGTTTATAATAAATTTCGGAAGCCATCCCAAGCAGCACTGCCTTACGCGATGGATTGCCGGCACGCTCGGCATATTCAAGCCCGCGCAGGATGTAGCGTTCGGCATCCTGAGGCTGGTCTGCCGCCATATACGCTCCCGCCAGAGTGTTAAGACTCGACGAAACGCGGTCGGGATCATTGAGGCGGATATCGATGTCGACACACCGCTTGGCATACTCCACCGCCGTCTTGAAATCGCCAAGACGCACATGGATAATGCCGAGAAGATTCAAACAACACGACTTATCAAGGTTTGGCCAGCGCATAAGCGGCAATGCCCGCTTGGCATAGTCCCTGGCAAGTGAATAGTTCTGGCAGTCATAGTACCACTCCGCCGCCCAATACCACGTTTGCTGACGCAGAGAGTCGGCGGGCACTGCCGAGGAAAACACGATTTTGCTGTCGGTGAACTCCCGACGGTCGAGAAACTCAAAAAACTTATTGGCAGAAGCCACATCCGCCTTTCTGTCGAAGTCGGCAATAAGGCGGTCGGCATCGTCGGCCGACGCTCCGCCGGCGATACACAGCATAATGACAATAAAAAGCAATCGCAGTTTCATAGCAGATTTAAATTTTACCTAAAGGTAGTGCTTATCCGGAAGAAACACAAACAATTCCTCTCTATTTTCTCTTTTCCGAATCACAAACCGCCTCACAAATCAATCTTAACTGATAGACGTGGCTGTTCACAAATATCTCATATCCTTTTAAAAATGTCATAAATTTTGCCTGTTGATTTCAAAGCATTGAACTGATGGCAAGTATTATCATGGACAAAACCAAAAGTATTGTCATTTGTATCGATAAGTAATGACGCAATATTAGTGCCGAATTTGAAACGATTAAAAAGAATATAACCCATGCAATCCAAATTACAGGACTGGCAACCCCTATCAACATAATCCCACAAACATCAAAAAAAATAGTATAAAGCACCAATACAGCATAGGCGGTTTTTTTTATTATTGGTTTTCTAAAATTGAACAACAAGGCAAACAGCAATAAAATGCAGCCTATCACAAACATTTCTGTTAGCCTCAGATTGTCTTCTAAATACATATACAGAGACCAAAATATCGCAAATGCTCCTTGAAGAGCAAACAATGAAGATGTAGTAAGTCTTAAAATTTTATTTTCCATTTTTTCTTATGTTTATTCCTTTAGAATTGTTATCAATAATAGCTCTAAATGTGGTTCTGGGCATATATGGGACTGCTTCTGTATGGGTAGAATCATCAAAATACAAATATTCCAAATTTGTTGTTTTAATACCTCCTGCTTCTATAGCTCTTTGAACAACTTGCGCACATTGTCTTTTTACTAAATTATATGATTGACGAGTTTCTTGTAGGAATTTTTCCCTAATCTTTTTATCTTGATTTCGTGTTGTTGGAATCACATATGCTTCCTCATAGCCATAATTATTGACTTTGTCATCCTGTATGTCACGTTTATTTTTGCCTTCTTGATTGTAGAAGCTATTCAAGAAAGCCATAGGGCTGTCAAATGTTTTTGTTCCTAAATCATGATAATTTTTCCCTCCAAAAACACCACTTGTCAATTTATAAACATTGGTTCCATTCATGGAATAATAAGCCCATTTTCCATCATTTTTTTGGATTAGTAAAGCCAAGTGCCCCACTAACCCATGGAGATATAGCACAGCAAAACTTTTTATATATGATGGGACGCATTCTTTCTTGTGGAGGAAATTTCACAGACTCCTGTTTTAATGCTTCTCCATTAGGCAGAGTAACGTATTGGTAAACAGAAAATTCAAAATCTCTTATCCTCAAATGTCGATTATTCCTGCTGACAAAAATTGTGTCAGATCTTTGCAATAACGGGAAAACCATATTGGTGTCTTCAAATTTTATATCTCTGTATGGTGGGACTGTTTGAGAGGCTGTAATATGCCTTGTCGAAGTAACGCTGTCAACTATTATCTGCCTGTGGCGTACACTCAATTCTTTTTGTGGAGGGTCAATCACATGAAAATAAATTGTGTCACGAAAAGGGAACAGACCTCTATCTTTATCTCGCACAATTTTTATGCCTAACACATACGAATTGTTCTCGATAACTAAGCGGTTTTTCCCATAAAAGTTAACGGTTAACCTCCTTGCTCTATTGTCACTAAAGTAGAATTCATATGGGAAAAAGCCATAGAAAGCATAAAATGTCTCGCTATAACTGTCTACGGTATCATGGGATTGAGCACTCAACCTAATAAGCCCTAAAGTGCTTAACAGCATTATAACAGCTACTGAGATTCTGAAAAAGCCGTTATTATTTTTTATACCAATCATCGTTAAACCCTCCATATTGAAATTTATCTTTTTGTTTGATTCAATCATTTTTGTTTTAGGCAAACATAATACTGTATATTTAAATCTACAGGAATTGTGTCTTCTCCGAAAACCATATAATAATGTCCATAACCAATAGGGCTTAAATGAACACGCCGAACAGCGCTCACTATTCCATAAAATCGGCTCTTATTAAAGTTTTGGCCACACTTTTCATTATCAATGAAAATACAATATTTTTCATTGTTCTTGACCCCAAAAAAACTTAATACACGGCTATATTGTTTCACACTGTCAATATCTAATTTCAATTCTGCTGTATCTTTTTCGTAAAAGGTACGAGGCGATCCAGCATATTCTTTTAATAATTTCGGGGTACAAGAGGACTGTGCTAACATATAGACGATTACAATATATGGTAATGATTTCATTTCAATACACTTTCTTTTTCTTTATCGTTAATGTAAAAAATTCCAGTATTTTTGTCAACTGGAATATCCGGCTCAACAAATCTGGGATCTGCCTGCTTGGCTTTGCTGTGAGCATTTAGGCATTTCTTGTTAAAGTCGCTTGTCATAATTATTCAATGTTGGTTTTTATTTAAAACGAGGAAATAATTGACTATTAACAAAGCTATATTCACAATCATGATAACTGTTGACGCCAATGCGAGCATTGGTTTTGGACTGGCGACCAAATTGCCTAATGTGCCAATAATTGCAAAAGCTATAGAATAGACCCACAATAAGCAAGTCGCTATTTTTTTGATTATGTTATTATTTACTATGATAAAAATAGAAGCGGGCAATATGATACAGCCTAAAGCCAACATTTCATAAAACTTTAAACCATTTTGACAGTATAAGTACAAAGGCCAATAGAACATGAACACAGCTTGGGAAGCGAACCAAAACAGTATAAAATATGTGATTATTTTTGTTTTCATTTTATTTTTCTCTTAAAGATTTTTCCATTTGGATAATTATCTCGAATTGCGCTAAATGTGCTTAACGGTATATATGGGACTGCTTCTGTATGGGTAGAATCATCAAAATACAAATATTCCAAATTTGTTGTTTTAATTTCTCCTGCATCTAGAGCTCTTTGAACAACTTGTGCACATTGTCTGTTTACTAAATTATATGATTGACGAGTTTCTTGTAGGAATTTTTTCCTAATTTCTTTATCTTGATTTCGTGTTGTTGGAATCACAAATGCTTCTTTATATCCATAATTATTAATGTTGTCTTGATGTACTTCTTTATCGGTTCCCTCTCTATTATAATCGCTTTTTAGAAAATCAGAAGGGCTGTTAAATGTTTGTTCTCCAATATCATGATATGGTTTTCCGCCTTTTTTGCCGTGAGTCTTTTTGTATTTATAATCCCCATTCATGGAATAATAAGCCCATTTTCCATCATAGTTTTGGATTAGTAAAGCCAAGTGCCCCACTAACCCATGGAAATATAGCACAGCAATGCTGTCACCCTTTTCATCAATGAATCTAATTGGATTTCCTGCGCACCAGAGGTAGGGACTGAGGTGGTAGTATTTTTCAGCAAGGGGGTCTTGGGATATTGTCCTGCCGATCATAGAGTCGTAAAAGCGGGCTTTGCTGTCGTAGAGGTCGAGAGAGTTCTCGCCAGACCAAATATTGCCTATTGAAGACAGCAAAGCGAAAAAGGCAACAAGGTAAAAAATAGATATTTTCTGCAGCCTCATAGAGTTACTTATTTTTTGCTAAATTAAGTAATCTTTTGAACACGTAAAATAAATAAGATATGTTATGCAACATATCTGCGTTGTTTTTGGCAATCCCCTCTTAGCCAGCACAAATATAAAACAATGCCGTGACCAATAGCCATTTTCCGGTGGCGTAAAAGCGGAACGGCATTCCGGCCGTTGAACGTCCGGAATGCCGTTTTTTTTGGCTCACTTTTCAGCGTGCTGTTTTCTGAATCGTTTAGATTGCCTGCTCCACCGCCCAGGTGAAGGCACGCAGTCCAAGCTGCGGGCTTGCCGCGTCGATGTCGCGCAGCCGGTTGAGCAACGTGTCCACCTTGCTGTCGTCAATCACGGTGAGCAACGCCCCGTTGAGCGTTGGCCACGCATGGCTGCCGAAGTGGGGTTCTCCGCCGCGCTGTCCAGCCCCGACGAGCGACGGCCATCCGGTGAATCCTTTGATGTCGAGTTCGCGCATCGCTGTCAGCACGTCGTCTTCGTGCGCTTGGTTGTATGCTATAAATACTGCTTTCATTGTCTTATTTCTTTAACGTTTTCAACTCTTTTTTGCGTGCACGCTTGATGCCGATGCGGGCAAACACGCTATAGAGCGTCGGGATAATGATGAGGGTGATGAGCGTGGAGAACGACAATCCCCATGCCACCGACATACCGAGGGCGCGCCACATCTCGGAACCTTCGCCCTTGCCCACTGCCATAGGAATCATACCGATGACGGTGGTGAGGGTGGTCATAAGAATCGGGCGCAGACGCGAGCGTCCGGAAATCACGATGGCGTTGACGAGACCGAGGCCGCGCTCACGGCAGAGCATGATATAGTCGATAAGCACAATACCGTTGTTGACCACAATACCGATAAGCATCAGCAAGCCGAGCATCGCCATGATGCTGAGCGGTGTGCCTGTGACAAAGAGTCCCATCAGCACGCCGGTCAACGCAAACGGGATTGAGAACATGATGACAAACGGATAGGTCAACGACTCAAACTGCGATGCCATGATGATGAACACGAGCACGATGATCAATGCCATGAGCATTATCATATCGGTGAATGTGTCCTGTTGGTCTTCAAACGTTCCGCCGAACTGCCATGTGAAGTCGGCTGGCATGTCTATCTCGCCCATCGCCTTGTTGGCTGCCTTGACCACATCAGAAAGAGCGTAGCCTTTGGCCACGATGCATTTCACCGTGATTACGCGCTCGCGGTCGCGACGCTCGATGGTTGGCGGTGTCTGCGACTCGACCACCTTGCCAAGGTCGCGTATTTTGATGCCCTTGCCTTGACTGTTGTAGATGGTTATGTTCTCGATGTCCTCAACCGACTGGCGGAACTTCTTGTCGTAGCGCACACGGATTTTATATTCGTCGCCGTCCTCGCGATAGTTTGTCAGCGCGCTGCCTGTCACGCGGTTGCGGAGATAGGAAGCGGCTGTCTGCATGTTAAGTCCGTTGAGGGCGAGCTTCTGGCGGTCGAAGTCGACGCGGTATTCGGGAGTATACTCGTCGCGGCTGATGCTCACCTGCGAGCAGCAGTCCTCGCTGAGCATCTTTGCCGACACGTCGGAGGCAATGCGGTCGGACGTAGTGAAGTCGTAGCCATAGATTTCAATCTCCACCGCCGCCTCGCCGCCGATTCCGCCGCCACCGCCGCCGGCGGCAACGTTGAACGTGCGGATTTCAGGATACTGGTTCAGGTCGTGGCGGATAGCATCGCATATCTCGCTGAGCGACCGCTCGCGCTCCGTCGAGCGCACGGTGCTGATGTTGTATTGCAGGATGTTGTTGCCATTGTCCTGCATACTGCCGAAGATGTTGTCCTCGCCGGCCTGTCCCTCTGAGAAACTTACCGTAGTCACCTCCGGGCAGTTGCTTTTCAGCTGCTCATAGATGCGGAAACCAAGAGCGCGCGTCGTTTCCTGACGCGTGCCGGCGGGCAGCTTCACGGTGATGCCGATTCGCGAGTTGTCCTGCTGCGGGAAGAACTCCGTCTTTATATGCGGCATCAGCACCACTATCGACGCGACAAACAAGCCTACGATGATGGCAAGCGTCGCCCAGCGGTGGCGCAAGGCTGTGCGGAGAAGCGCGGCATAGCCGTCGGTCACCTTTTTCAAGAATGCGTCAAACGGGTTTGACACCATTTTCTGGAACAGGTTGTATTTCTTGTCAAGACGCAGCATCAACGAGCAGAGGGTCGGTGTCAGCGTGATGGCGCCGATGGTCGATACCGACAGGATGATTGTCACCATCCATCCCAATTGCTTGAACATGATTCCTGCCATACCGCTGATCATGGTCAGCGGCAGGAACACGGCGATGGTGGTGAGCGTGGAAGCTATTACGGAGATTGCAACCTCGTTGGTGGCAAACATCGCCGCCTGGCGCGGACGGCTGCCGCGCTCGATGTGGGTGGTGATGTTCTCAAGCACCACGATGGCGTTGTCGACCACCATACCGATGGCTATCGAGAGCGCACTCATCGAGATAATGTTCATCGTGTTGCCGGTGGCAAGCAGATAGATGAGCGCCGAAAGCAGCGAGATTGGGATTGTGAGCACAATCACAAACGTGGCGCGCCAGCGTCCGAGGAACAGCAGCACCACAAAGCTGACAATGAGCATCGTGATGAGGATGGTGTGCTTCAGCGATTCTATCGTGTTGATGATATAGTCGGACGTGTCGACAATCAAGCCGATATGCACATCGCTCGGAAGGTTTTTCGCTATCTGTGTCAGACGGGCTTTAACAGCCTTGGAAATCTCGACAGAGTTGGCTCCCGACTGCTTCTGAACGATAATCATGCCGCCAAGTTCGCCGTTGGTATACGCCTCCTGGGCGCGCTCCTGCGGCGCGTCGTCGATATGCGCCACGTCGCGCAGATAGACCGGCGTTCCGCTGTAGGTGCCCACCACGAGGTCGAGCATCTCGTTGACGTCGGCAAACTCTTTCTGCACACGCATTGAGTAGACATTCGAGCCGATGTCGATTGTGCCCGCCGGCACATTGAGATTCTCGGCGGCAAGCACTTGGCTTATCTGCTCTATCGAAATGCCATAGGCATCGAGTTTGTAAGGGTCGCAAAGCACCTGTATCTCACGGTCGGGAATACCGGAAATCGAGACCGAGCCCACGCCCGACACGCGTGCCAGCGGCGTTGCCACCTGGTCGTCGAGAATCTTATACAATCCCGTCATGCTCTCCTTTGCCGACACGGAAAGGATGAGGATAGGGATGTCGTCGGTGCCGAACTTGAACAGAATAGGCTTCTGCGCTCCGTCGGGGAGCGTGGTGACGCGGTCGAGCTTGTCGCGCACGTCGTTGGTTGCCACATCGATGTCGATGCCGTATTCAAACGTCAGCGTGATGATGGAGATGTTTTCCTTCGACTGCGACGTGATGTGCTTCAAGTCGCTCACGCCGTTAAGCATATTTTCCAGCGGACGCGTGACATTGGTTTCTATGTCCTCCGCGCTCGCACCTGAATAGGTGGTCATCACCATGATGGAGTTGGTCTCGATGTCGGGATAGAGGTCGATGCTCAACCGCGTCAACGAGAACAGTCCGAAGATGGCGATGCCGAGGAAAATCAGGATTGTTGTGATTGGCCGCTTGACGGCTGTCTGATATATACTCATAGGGCAATCCTTTTGTTATTTCTTCACAATCTTCACTTTGGCGCCGTTTTTCAGGCGCGACTGCCCAGCCACGACAACCGTTTCGCCGGGATTCAATCCGCTGAGGATTTCATATTCGGTGTCGAGACGCTGTCCAAGCTCCACTTTGCGGTACTCTGCCTTGTCGCCCTTGACAACATACACATAGCGGTCGCCCGAGCCTACAAGTTTCTGCACGGCGCGGTCGGGCACCACAACGTGCTTGGCGCGTCCGTGATTGATAGTGACACGGGCATACATTCCAGGGCGCACACGCTCGTCGGCATTGGCAATCAGAAGCTCAACGGTGAATGTGCGGGTCGACGGATCAATGGTCGGATAAACGATATTGACCTTGCCGGTAAACACCTCGTCGCCGTAGACATCGAGGGTGAAGTCTACGTTCATGCCTTTCTTTATCTTGGTGAAGAGCGACTCCGAGACGTTGACCTTCATCTTGACAGGGCGGATTTTCTCCACCACAAAAATCGGGCTGGCTCCGCTGTACATGTCGCCGCTGTCGTAGTTGCGCTGCGACACGACGCCGCTGATAGGACTGATGAGACGCGTGTTCTCGGCAAGGTTCTCATAGTTGCGGCGCGAGATGTCGTATGCCATCTTTTTGGCGTCCCATTCCGACTTTGAGCATCCGCCGATTTTAAACAGCTCGTCCACACGCTTGAACTCAAGATGGTTGTTTTCCATCTGCAGGCGCACCTGGTCGAGGTTTGCAGGATCCATATCGGCAAGTTTCTGTCCTGCCGACACGTGCTGTCCCACCTCCACATACACCTTGCGTATGCGCATAGGCGACTGCGGGGCGATGTTGTTTGTCACGTCGGCTTCCACGGTGCCTGTGAACGAATTGACCTGGTCCACCTCGCGGTAGTCTGTTTTTGCCACCTCCACATTCATTGTGCCGTCGGCGGCTTTCTTTTCCTCTTTGGCTTTGTCGCCGCCGGAGCATGCCGTAGCGGCGATGGCGACAGCCATTGTCATGGCAATCTTGTTGAGTGTCTTGATATTCATTGGGGTTCTGTTTTATTTTTCGTAAGTGTATTCCGTGCCGAGAGTCTCGTCAAGCTGCGCCTGCGCCACAAGATATGAGTAGACCGCCTGGCTGCGGTTGAGTTGCGACTGTGTGAGTGCCAGCTGCGAATCGTTGACCTCGAGCAGCGTGCCGGCACCGGTGTCGTAGCGCTTCACGGCGATGTCGTAGCCCTTGCGCGCCTGGTCGACACTTTTACATGCCGACTCATACTGGCGTATGCCTGTGCGCATCTTGTCGACGCTCTGGCGCACGCCCACCATCAGGTTGCGCTCGGTGTCGAGACGCGTGAGGGCAAGTTGGTCAATCTGCACTTTTGTCTGCTTCAACGAGTTGTAGCGGCGTCCGCCGGAAAAAATCGGGATGTTGAGCGACAGTCCGAGCGTTGAATACGGATTCCAACGATAGTCCTTGAAGCGGAAATCGTTTGCCATCGCGTTCCATTGGTATGCGAACGACAGGTTGAGCGTCGGATAATAAGCGGACTTCGCCACGTCGCGCGACTTGAGCAGCTGCCGCTGCTGCAGGTCGATTTGCCGCAACGATGAGTTTTGGGCAAGCATCGTGGTGTCTACCTTCATATAGCCGTCATAAAGGCGGTCGGTATAATCGTTGAGCGACCCCGTGCAATCGATACTCATGTCGAGATCCACTCCGATAAGCGCTTTTAGTCGCCATTTGGCAAGCACAATGGAATTTTCGGCATCAAACAGACTTGGCTCCACATTTTTCACCGCGACGTCGGCGCGAATAAGGTCGTATTCCGACGACAGTCCCTGCTGGTATTTCTGGTTGATGTCGTCATATTTCTTCTTTGCGTTGTCATAGTTTTCCTTGAGTGCGTCGCGGCTTGCCTCGGCGAGCATCACGGCATAGTATGCCTGCTTCACCTGCGACACCATGGAGATGCGCGACTGTCGCGACTTTTCCACCGCAAGCTCAACATCGTCGGCAGAGATGCTCAGCTGTTTCCACAGTTGGGCGTTGACAAGTGGCAACGAGAGCGCGAAGCCTGCCGACCAGGTGTTGTCCATACCCACCTTGATGCCGTCGCGCATCGCCGACGCGGCTTCCGTGCCTTCCGCTCCCTCCGTGCCTTCCGAAGAGCCGCCACCGAATCCTTTCATGTCGCCCATATACATCACTTGCTTCTTCAACGTGCGGTTGTAGCCAGCTGAGAAGTCGAGGGTTGGCATAAGGTTGGCGAGCGTGCCTTTTTTGGCATACTCCTGCTTGGTGATTTCACTGTCGGCAACCTTCACCGTCGGGTTGTCGGATAGGGCTATACGCACAGCATCGTCAAGGGTCAGCGTGGTGGTCTGAGCCACGGCTGTCGACGCCAGAGCCACTGACGCCGCCATTAGGATTGTCTTGATTGAGTTGGGTCTCATCGCGAGTATAAAATAGTTTAGTAGATAAACAAAAAAAGGAACCGACTTTTCTGTCGATTCCTCTGTGTGGGTGTTGACGGATTCGAACCGCCGACCCTCTGCTTGTAAGGCAGATGCTCTGAACCAGCTGAGCTAAACACCCGTTTGTTTCCGAAAGCGTTGCAAAGGTACGACTATTTTTTGAATCCACAAATTTTCCGGCAACTTTTTTTCAAAAAATTCGTTTTTTCCTCCATTTTCGCCATTTTCCCGCTTCCAATCGACAATTTTGGCACAAATATATAGCATAGGGACATATCTACAAATGATATATATCATATACTCCGTCTCTGTTCGCATATTTACCACTATTTCACGAAAATCGAAAATTACTCGCGGGATTCTTTGTTGCTGAAAGGCGATATTCACTGAGAAAAAACCGCCGAAGAGCAGTTTAATATGTCAGCACGGGGTTGGCTCGCCTACCTCGTGACACCGGTGTCACGCGCAACTACCGCCGAAGTGCGGTTGTAGAAACGCCGAGAACCATCGCCACGCCGACCATTGTCGCGGAGCGACGACACTCTTCCGTAACCCGGTACGCGGAGCGAAGCGGATGCGTGCCGGAGGTACGCCACTACGCATGCCCATATCAGCGGCGCTCTCGCGGTCGGATACTGATTTTAACCGTGTTCTGCTACTCATCAAATTCATTCTCTCCTTAAAAATTTCGCAGCAAAAAATCGGAGACACATCGCCACATCCCCGATTCAATCAGTCTTCTCAACCATCCTGTTTTGATGTCGCACATTTGAACCGACAAAACTTCTTCTTTAATTCCAGAGATTTATAATCATACCATTTAATAAAACTGTCATTAATGACAATTTTATTAAATGCAAATATATGCTCATTGACTATCTCTGGGATGCGTTGACAAATTTAATGGCGATCAACCAATGTGGTTTACACCGTCAATGACGGTTCTCTAATTTTCTTTACAACCTCGGCTTTTGATTCACCGGCTGGCTACCGTCGCGGAGCGACGACACTCTTCCGTAACCCGGTACGCGGAGCGAAGCGGATGCGTGCCGGGATTCTGCACATCCTTCTCATCTCGCGTGCCGGAGGTTCGCCACTACTTGTGGCCGGACGGCTGACTCAACTCGCTAAAATTATTTTCCATGATTTATACAACCGCTCTTCGGCGGTAGATTCTTCTTCCGCACCCTGACCCCAGGTAGGCTAGCCAACCTGGGGCTATGATTATACAACCGTCCTTCGGTGGTTGCCTCCATCACCGGATTGCCATTGCCATTGATAAACCGCCGAAGTACGGTTTAATATGTTAGCACGGGGTTGGCTCGCCTACCCCGTGACACCGGTGGCATGCGCAACTACCGCCGAAGTGCGGTTGTAGAAACGCCGAGAACCATCGCCACGCCGAACATCGTCGCGGAGCATCTGCTCTTTTTCCGATTTCGCCGATTCTGTCTTGCTCATACATCCAAAACAAGCCGATGCAAAATCCCTCATTACAAGTAGCCATTAGAATAAGCTCATGCCGACCTGAAAAAAAGGGGCGCCGCCGTTGCCGGCAGCGCCCCAATTCAAAGTCTATGTTTAACCGTAAACACTATGGTTGGTCTGAATCCCACCAAACATTAAGTGTGTTAACTTGATCTGAGTTGTACCAAGCCTTACCCGGAAGTTCAGAAGCACCAGGAATCTCAGCACCGATAGCCATTACATTGTCCGAGTTGTAGTTGATTTCAATTGCTGCTGGTTTCCAGCGACGTGGACCCTTGCCCATCGGACAGTAAGTCAGATATTTTGGATTGTTCATGTACTCGTACGACTTGTTCCAATTCATGAAGATGTTAGTATCGAAATCGTGACGACGGAAATCGTTCCAAGTTTCAACCATAAACAACTCGGTCATGAGCTTTTGAGTCATAATCTTACCCATTGTGATGTCGCCGGCTGTTCCGAGAGCGCCACCATCAGCGCAGTAAGCATCGATGTCGGCCTGCTTCATCGGAGTGAACGACGGGCAGTCGTTCAAAGTAGGATCTTCCTGACACCACTTAGTCAACTGATCGTTTACAGCTTCCATGTGAGCCTTCACTGCAGTCTGATAAGCAGCGAATGCACCAGCCTTGTCGCCCTTGCGCATCAGCACCTCAGCCTTGATGAAGTTGGCTTCCCAATAAGTGCCAAGGTAAGTAGGGCTTGACGGACGAACCTGGAAGATACCGCTGATTGCAGACTGGTCTTTACCAGCGTTGCCACGCCACAGAAGGTCTACATTCTTTGAATATCCCTTGCTGCTCGATTTGCTCTGTACGAATACGGTATCGCCCCAACGCTCAGCGTTGTCAGTTTTGCAGTACCAACGATTCTTCGTATTGTCCCAGATAGTCGGGTACGGGCCAGAGTTGCTGAAGATGTTTGATGTGAGGTCAACACCTACAGAACGACGCCACTTGCCGTCAGCAGTCCATTTGATTTTCTGACCGAATGCCTCAGCAGGAGTATCGGCAGATTTTCCACTGCGCTGCCATGGGATGAAGTGGTCGGCACGTGGGTCTTCAATACCCTTGCCGTCGAAGTTGGTCAAGTTCTCAAAGTATGTTTTCGAAACATAGTAGTTCGAGTTCATACCAACGCATGAGTAAACTGTAGAATAGTCAACGGTCTCGTTCCAACCAAGCACGTCGTGAGTGCTGCCGTCGGTATCCGTGTGGCGGATAACTGTGTTGTCGGCATTGCTCTGCTGAGCCTTTGCGAGGCAGTCAAGAATAGCTTGCTCATCATATTTGCCTTCTTTCCAAGGGCCGGCAGTCTTCTTGCTCAAGTGGTTCAACCAACGAGCCTTCAAAAGATAAGCGAACTTCAGCCATTTCTGGACATCACCGTTGTTCCAGCTGTCGCCGGCAGCTAATGGCTGCGCAGAATCCGGCTGGTCTTTCTGGAACAGCTCGATAGCCTCATCGATATCAGCCAAACAACCCATAAAGATTGTTCTGCCGGTATCAAATTTTGGAGAGTCAATATTTGAGAAAGTCTCAGTATACGGCATCTCTCCAAAAATGTCAGTCATAAGCATAAAGCCGTATGCCTTGATCAGACGAGAAGCTCCAGCATAGTGGTATGCGCCATCAGCCATTGCCTTATCATACATCGTTTTCAAGTTGGGGCCTACACCCACGAAGAACCACTGGTAGGTGTTGCCGCTACGGGTAGCCGAGCCGAGGTTCCACAAAGCGGCGCCCTGGTCGCGGGCATTACCTCCAGAAACGATGTTGCCGGCATAGTAAGATGCGTTGCAACCTGTGTTCATATAGTCATGGCTCATATAAAATTGGCACCATGGCAACAGGTTCTGATAGCTCACTGTCTCAACAGAAAGAGAAGTGGGGTTTGTATTGATGTCGAGCCAGTCGTTGCAGGATGTCGCCGACAACGCCAGTGCCGCACCAAGAATCATTGATTTATATAATTTCATAGTTGTCAAGTTTTAAGAAATTAGAATGTCAAGTTTACACCAAATGCGAAGCTTGCTGTTGCAGGAACACCGCAGTAGTCGATACCTACTGAAGAAGAACCTACGACACCTGAACCTGCTGCTGCCACTTCTGGGTCACCGTCATAGTTGGTGAAAAGAAGAACGTTGTTGGCAGTTGCTGTGAACACTGCACGCTGGATGAATTTAGATTTTGCGAGCAATGACTTCGGCATCTCGTAAGAGAGAGAGATTGTGCGCAGACGGAGAGAGTTGACCTCCTTCATGAAGTTGGCACTTTCCTTTGCGTAGTATGTCTGCCAGTAACCGTTGATGATAGTCTCGCCGCTGGCTTCCTTACCATTGTATTGATAAGTCTTGCCTGCCTCGAATTCAAATGTACGGTCTTCGTAGATTGGGTTGTCTTTTGTACCACCTGTTTGCACAACTCCGTCAATTCTCAAATAGTCGCGGTTTTCTGTCAATTTGCTTGTTCCGGCTACGGTCATAGCATACTGAGTACCGTTGTAAACGTGTCCACCTACGCGGAACTCCCACAGCATGTTGAACGTAAAGTTCTTCCAAGTCAATGTGTTGTTCCAACCGCCCTGGAACTTAGGCTCACGGTTACCAATTTCGTATGTAGTGCTACCATCGCATATCGGCATACCGTTAGTGTCAAGCACCACCTTGCCGTCTGCTGTGCGAGTCCAGCGAGAACCGGAGATTGCCATGAAGTTACCGTCGTTGAACGAAGCAGCCTTTGCGTTACCTACCTGTACGTCTGTCACGTAAAGGATTTCGCAGCCGTCGAGAAGGTTGCCTACAGTACCGCGGTTACCAGAGAGGTTGATACCGGTTTCCCATGTCCAGTCCTTAGTTTGGATTGGTGTGCCACTGATGCTCAACTCCATACCTTTGTTGTAAACGTCGCCGGCGTTGACTGAGTACAGGATGTAGCCCGAACCGTTTGACAAACGAGGAGTAAGAATCTGGTTGTAAGAGTTGTTGGTGTAGTAAGCGTAGTCAAATTTCAAGCGGTTCTTGAAGAAACGGAGTTCAAGACCCAACTCTGTTGACTCTGTGATCTCAGGTTTCAAGTTGGCGTTACCACGCTGCCAATGGTGTCCCACACCTGACACGCCACCGATATATGTACCTACCGGCCACAAGTATGTGCTGGTAACATAAGGATTGGTGTCCTTACCTACGCGAGCCCAAGATGCGCGAATCTTACCGAATGTAAGAATGTCGTTGTTCATCACGTCAAGATCCTGAAGCAGCTGAGTGAATGCGAAAGCACCGCTGACAGATGGATAGAAGTATGAACGGTTGTCGATAGGAAGAGTAGACGACCAGTCGTTACGCCCTGTAACTGTTGCAAACACTGTGTTCTTCCAGTCCGCACGGAACTCACCGAATACGCCTACAAGACGTTTTTGCGTTCTTGAACTTTGAAAATTGCGGTCTGTAGGAAGAGCGTTGTCGAATGCATAGAAACCTGGGACCTGGAAGTTGTAAGCCATTCGGTAGTTGCTTGTTGTCTTGGTGTCGTCGGTCGATGTGCCGAGCATCAGGTTGAGGTTGAAGTCGCCGAACTGCTTGTTGAAGTTGGTCATCAAGTTGGTCGACAAATATTGGTAGCGGAGAGAGTTCTCGCTCAACATACCTTTCTGCCAAGCCTCCTTGTATACACCGCCGGCACCGATACGGTTGCTGTTCTCTGTAGTATAAGAGTCGATACCCATGCGGTAAGAAATCCACCACCAGTCGGTAATGTCGGCCTTCACTGAGAAGTTGCCGGTGAAACGCTCGGTGTTGTCTTTCATCTTGTTGTTGTTCAAAATCCAATATGGGTTGTCGCGCTCGTCAGCTACGTCAAGACGGTCGCCGAACATGCGGTAGCGTGTGCCGTCTTCGTTCTTATAATGAGTCATGTCGTCTGTAGGCGACCACATATAAAGACTTGACATTGTACCTGATCCGCTTGATCCATAAAGCGCTGCAGAAGTGATGGTCTTGTCGGTGCGTGCCTGTGAGTAAGCCACGTTGGCACCGAATGTGAACATCTTGAATTTCTGCTCGCCGTTGAAGCGGAATGTAGTCTTGGTGTAGCCGGTTGTCGGGATGATACCGTCCTGATCGTAGAACGAACCAGAAAGGAAGAAATTGCTATTCTTCGTACCACCAGAAATACTTAGGTTTGTATCCCATGCTCCAGCCTGCTGGAAAAAGTCACCGATATTGTCGTAAATTGGTGTGTCTGCATCAACTTTTGTTCCCCATGAATTATAAGCGAAATCGTCAAATGTAGTACCAATATAGTTCCCAGCTTTATCATAGTTGTCCTGAAGGAAACCACGGCGATAGCGGTTCTGGGTCTTAGGAAGATCCTTAACCCAAGAAGTGATATATTTAGCGGAGAGGTTGACCTCAACGCGTCCTTCTTTACCTTTCTTAGTAGTGATGATCACAACACCGGCAGATGCGCGCGAACCATAAAGAGCGGCTGCGGCAGGACCTTTGAGGACTGACATGTTCTCGATATCCTCAGGGTTGATATCCATCACACGGTTTGAGTTGGTTGTTGATGTCGATATAGTACCGTCGAAGGCTGAGTTGCCGACTACGGAAGTCGAGTTGTCATAAATCACACCGTCAACAACAAACAGAGGCTGGTTGTCGCGCTCCAATGATGTACCACCACGGAGAATGATTTGCGAACCGGCACCTGCCGAACCTGAAGTCTGCGTAATGTTGACACCGGCAATCTTACCAGAAAGCGAGTTGATGGCGTTGGCTGACTTGTTTTTCATCAATTCGTCGGCGTTAAGATCGTCGACAGCGTAGCCAAGCGACTTTTTGTCTTTCTTGATACCGAGAGCGGTTACGACCACCTCGTCCAGATTTTGGGTTGTGCTTTTCAATGTCACAGTGTAACTACGGGCAGCGCCAACAGCCACTTCCTGAGTCTTGGCCCCCACATAAGACACTACAAGCACCTGACCTGGCTTGGCTTGCAGACGGAATTTACCGTCGGCGTCAGTAGCCGCGCCACGATTTGTGCCTTTGACCGATACAACCGCCCCTATAAGAGGCTCTCCATTGGAATCATAAACAATTCCTGTTACTTCACCAGCCTGAGTCTGAGCATACGCCGTTCCCCCTCCCATTGGTATGAACGGGGTAGCTCCTGCAAGTGAAAGTGCCACGAACATTGCACTTAGATTTTTCATAAGCATAATTAATTTATTTGGTTTGTTCCCACTTTTTACGGTGAGGGTTTTTCTCATAACAATCTCGTGCCGCCAAGCCATTTAAACCACGGCTTTTGCGGCTCAAATGGTTTTAGTCAATGCAAATTGAGCAAAAAAAAGCGAGACAAGCAAATATTTTTAAAGTTTTTTTCGCATTAAGCAAACATTTTTTACCCAAAAAGAGAAAAATGTTTTAAAACATAATTTCACAACAAAAAATCGGAGACACATCGCTGCGTCCCCGATTCAATCAATCTTCTCAACCACTGACAATTCATCGCAAAGCATTGGCCACAGTAGGAACAAACTGAATTCCCAAGGCTGCGGCAATACGAAGGAAACTGGACAGCTGCACATCCACCTTACCTCGCTCCACTCTTGCAATATAGCTCTGCTCTCTGCCCAATTTGTCAGCAAGTTGCTTCTGCGTCATTCTCAGTTCCTGCCTACGGCTCCGCAATATTTGCCCGTAATACCATGAAAGCGCCTCCTCATGGAACTCATCACGAGCCGGTGTGCCTTGCCTTCCACATTCGTCGTTCAATTGCTGATTGAACGTTGGCAGTTTCTCCAATTTTTCTTCATTCAACTTTCTCATTGCTCCAACTTCTTTAATATAGATTGCGCCAATTCTATCTGCTTCCGATATTCTTTTGTTGATTTCTTTAGGAAACCATTTAATAGAACAATCTTTGTTGATTCTATTATATTTGACTTATCTACTGCAAACAAAATGGTACGATATTCGTTATTTCCAACCGAGACCCTCATTTCATACAAATCTGTATTCTCGAGATGCTTGACAAATTTTGTTGATACATCATAAATTGTTGTTATCACATCTATGACATATTTAAATTTTGTCTGCACCTTTACTGGCAAAGATGCATAAAATGCCTCAAATTGCGGTGTCTTGTAAACAACTCTAATCTCTTTCATATAGAACGTCTGTCGCTTTCTTCCCCGCAAATATAACTAATTAATCATATTTACGCAATAGAAAACAAAAAAATCGGGAACACATCGCTGCGTCCCCGATTCAATTATTCACCACTATTCTACTCTCAGATAATCTTTTCCAAATCCTTAGTGTTCTGTCTAACCATCTCTTCGCTCACCTGATAGTTGGCGAGGTCGCCGGCGATATACTGGTCGTATGCCGACATATCGATAAGTCCGTGACCCGACAGGTTGAAGAGTATCACCTTGCTTTCGCCAGCCTCTTTTGCCTTCTTCGCCTCGCGGATGGCAGCGGCGATGGCGTGCGACGACTCCGGCGCCGGGATAATACCCTCCGAACGGGCAAACATTGTGGCTGCGGCAAAGGTTTCGAGTTGCGGGATGTCGACCGCTTCCATCAGGTTGTCCTCCTTCAGCTGGCTCACCACCGATCCTGCTCCGTGGTAGCGCAAGCCGCCGGCATGGATGTTTGCAGGCGCGAAATTATGTCCGAGCGTGAGCATCGGGATGAGCGGTGTGTAGCCAGCCTCATCGCCGAAATCATACTGGAACACGCCGCGTGTCAGCTTCGGGCACGACTCCGGTTCGGCGGCGATGAAGCGAGTGTTGCGCTCTCCGCTGAAGTTGTGGCGCATAAACGGGAATGAGATTCCGCTGAAGTTGCTGCCTCCGCCGAAGCATCCAATCACGATGTCGGGATATTCGCCAGCCATAGCCATCTGCTTCTCCGCCTCAAGTCCGATTACCGTCTGGTGCAGCGCCACGTGGTTGAGCACCGATCCGAGCACGTATTTGCAGTTTGGCGTCGACATCGCAAGCTCCACCGCCTCTGAAATCGCCGTGCCGAGCGAACCTTGATAATTAGGATTGTCGGTTATGATTTTACGTCCTGCCTTCGTCGACATACTCGGCGACGCTATCACCTCCGCGCCGTAGGTCTCCATTATGGAGCGGCGGTAAGGTTTCTGATGATAGGACACCTTAACCATATAGACGGCAAGCTCCAGTCCGAAATGCTTGGCGGCAAGCGAAAGTGCCGCGCCCCACTGTCCGGCGCCTGTTTCAGTCGTTATGTTTGTAACGCCTTGTTGCTTGCAGTAGTATGCCTGCGGCACTGCCGAGTTAAGCTTGTGCGAGCCTACCGGGCTGACGCTTTCGTTCTTGAAATAGATATGTGCCGGAGTGTCGAGAGCCTTCTCCAAGCCGCGGGCGCGCACCAACGGTGTAGGACGCCAGATTTTGTACATGTCGCGCACCTCCTCCGGGATTTCAATCCAAGTGTCGGCGGTGTTCATCTCCTGGCGCGATGCCTCTTCTGAGAAAAGAGGAAACAGATCTTCCGCTGTAAGCGGTTGTTTCGTTGCCGGGTTGAGCATTGGACGGGGCTTGTTGGGCATCTCCGCCACGACATTGTACCATGCTTCTGGAATCTCCTTTTCTTGCAAAAGGAATTTTTTCGAATCTTCGTTCATATCTGCATATTTATTTATTGACACTGCAAATATATGCCTATTTTTTGAATAGGCAAAACTTTTCGCATAAAAAAAATTAGATTTTATTCGAAATAAAACAAATATTCTGCATAAATATTACTTTATGCAATAGATTCCACCAGTTTTTGTATAATTTCAGGGAGATGCGCCTGCTCGAGCGCGTGGATTTTTGCGGCAAGAGTGTCGGGGGTGTCGGACGGTGTAACCGGACAACGGAACTGGGCAATCGCCGCTCCCGTGTCGACGCCTTCCGACACAAAGTGGATGGTGATGCCGCTCTCCGCCTCGCCGGCGGCGATAACGGCGCGATGCACATTCATTCCCCACATTCCTTTGCCTCCGAACTTCGGCAGCAGCGATGGATGCACGTTGACAATCCGTTCGGGAAAGGCTTCCAGCACTTCCTTCGGCACCACCGTGAGAAATCCGGCAAGCACAACCAGGTCGACTGCTGCGTCACGCATCACAGCGACTGCCTTTTGCGGATTTTCGCGCCATTCAGCACGCGGAATGATTACCGCAGGCACTCCATAGGGCTTCAGCCTGTCGATCACCGGCGCCTTGCGGTCGGCAATCAGCAACGCCACTTCCGCCACATCTGAATTTTGGAAATATGCGGCAAGATTCTCGGCATTTGAGCCTGTTCCGGAAGCAAGAATGGCGATGCGGCGTCTCATGGCTGATTAGAATTTCTGCATGTCGACAAGTTTCTTGTAATAGCGGTTCAGGGCGATAAGCTCGTCGTGCGTGCCGCGTTCCACGATTTTGCCCTCATGCATCACGCATATCTGGTCGGCATTGCGGATTGTCGACAACCGGTGGGCAATGACGAGAGTGGTGCGGTTTTTCATCAGCCGGTCAAGAGCCTCCTGCACCAGACGCTCGCTCTCGGTGTCGAGAGCCGATGTGGCCTCGTCGAGAATCAGCAACGGCGGATTCTTGAGTATCGCGCGCGCGATGCTTATGCGCTGGCGCTGTCCGCCCGACAGCCTGCCTCCGCGGTCGCCGATATTGGTGTCGTAGCCCTGCTCGGTCTCCATAATGAAGTCGTGGGCGTTGGCAATGCGCGCCGCCTCTTCCACCTGTTCGCGCGTGGCGCCGTCGACGCCGAAGGTTATGTTGTTGTAGAAACTGTCGTTAAACAGTATCGCCTCCTGATTGACGTTGCCCATCAATGCGCGCAGATCCTTGACGCGGAACTGGCGGATGTCGGTGCCTCCGATAGAGATTGAGCCCTCCTGCACGTCGTAGAAGCGCGGCAACAGGTCGGCTAGTGTCGACTTTCCGCTACCCGACTGTCCCACCAGCGCCACCGTCTTGCCATAAGGGATTTCCACCGTGACGCCGTCGATCACCCAATCCTGACCATAGCGGAAACGCACTCCGTCATAGCGGATGTCGAAATTCTCCGACGGCAGGGTCTTTGGCTCGGCAGGGTCTTTTATAGGATTGTCGGCACTGAGGATTTTGTCTATACGCTCCATCGACGCCAAACCTTTCTGCACGGAGTAGACCGCCTTCGACAGGTCTTTCGCCGGATTGATGATGCTGTAGAAAATCACCATGTAATATATGAATGTGGGCGCGTCGATGATATTGTTGCCTGAAAGGATGAGTGTGCCACCAAACCACAGCACGATGGCGATGGTCATCGTGCCGAGAAACTCGCTCATCGGGTGTGCGAGCGACTGGCGTCGGTTGATGCGGTTCGACGTGTTGTAGAACTGCTGGTTCTCACCGTGGAAACGCGCGCTCATCTTATGTTCCGCATTGAATGCCTTGACAATGCGCAAGCCGCCGAGCGTCTCCTCGATGGTCGACATCAGCGTGCCCCACTGCTGCTGTCCCACGAGCGACGTGCGCTTCAGCCGCTTGCCTATGCGCCCCATCACGAGTCCAGCCACTGGCAGCAGCACAAACACAAAAATCGTCAGCTGCCAACTAATCACAATCATCATGCCAAGGCACACGACAATCATAATCGGATTCTTGAACATCATATCGAGCGACGCCATGATGGAGTTTTCCACCTCAGCCACATCGCCCGACATACGCGCCATCACGTCGCCCTTGCGCTCGCTCGAGAAGAAGCCGATGGGAAGGCCCAGAATCTTGTCGTAGACAAAGTTGCGGATGTCGCGCACGATTCCCGAACGAATCGGAATCAGGAAATAGAGGCTGAGATATGTGGCGCCGGTCTTGAATGCGGTCATCACCACGAGTGCCACAGCGAGAAGCATCAGGGTGACCGACGGACCGAGATGAATTTTACAATAATATGCAGAATAATAGAAATTATTGATTGCCACATCCTTGAACGAGCCGCTTGTCCAGTCCATATAGTGATAGACCACCCCTTTGTCGCCCATAAAGAGCATCTCGAGAATCGGGATTATCAATGCAAAGGAGAAAAGCGTCAGAAACGCCGCCAGGATATTGAAGAAAATGTTGAGAAACAAATATTTCTTGTATGGCGGCACAAAGCGGCGCAATATTTTAAGGAATTCTTTCATTATTAATTTCTAAATAAAATTTAAAGTGGTGCAAAGATACGCAGATTTCTGCATTCTGTCTATTATGCGATTGCTTTTCGGTCGCATTTAACTACTTTTGTATACAAAAATAGAAGGAAAAATGAAAAATTCGACCTATTTACTTACTGTCATAATCTCGCTTTTTTCGACAGTCTTCGCATCGGCTGCCGACGTCAAGGGTCTGCTCGTCGACAACAACGACCAGACCCCGCTGATAAGCGCCACGGTGCAGTTGCTGTCGGCACGCGACAGCAGCCTGGTGAAAGGCGTCGTGAGCGATGTCAACGGTCATTTCCGCTTCACGGGAGTGGCTCGCGGTAAATATGTTGCAAAAGTATCGTACGTAGGCTACGAGACAACTACCGTGGCAATCAGCGTTGGCGACGCCACCGTCGACCTCGGCAAAATCGCCGTCAAAGAAAACTCCATCGTGCTGCGCGATGCCGAAGTGACGGCAGTACGCGCCGAGGTGAAGGTGATGGAAGACACAGTGGAATACAACGCCGACTCCTACAAAACACAGCCAAACGCCGTAGTGGAGGACTTGCTGAAACGTCTGCCGGGAGTGGAAGTGGGCAGCGACGGCAAAATCACGGCGCAAGGAAAGGAAGTCACCAAAATCCTTGTCGACGGCAAGGAGTTCTTCTCCGACGATGCAAAGGTGGCGTCGCGCAACATTCCGGTGGACATGGTCGACAAGCTGCAGGTTATCGACCGCAAGAGCGACTTGGCAAGGATAACCGGCGTTGACGACGGCGAGGACGAGACCGTGATCAACCTTACGGTGAAAAAAGGCATGAAGCAGGGATGGTTCGGCAATGCAACAGTGGGCTACGGCACCGACAACCGCTACTCCGGCAACCTGATGGTGAACCGGTTTGTCAACGACAACCAGTTTTCAATCGTGGCTGACGCCAACAACATCAACGAGATGTCGTTCTCGATGCCCGGCAGCGGACGTTTTCGTCGCTTCGGCGGTGTCGACGGTGTGAACGACGCGCAAAACGTAGGTTTCAACTTCAATGTGGGCAATGACGAGATATTCCGCGCCGGCGGCGATGTGATGTATTCCCACAGCCGCCAGAAAACGCGGCAGACGAGCAACAAGCAGTATCTGTTTGCCGACTCGACAAGCTATGAGAACGCTTTCAGCAACGCAATCGACCGCAGCCACAACCTGACGGGCAATTTCCGAATGCAATGGCATGTCGACTCGCTCAACACTCTTGATCTCCGCCCATCGTTCATGCTGAGTGTCAACGACAGCGACAAGGCGTCGTGGAGCCGCCTGTTTGCAGGCGACGCCAACCGCACCGCGGTCAACAGCTCCGACAACCTGCTGACGAGCAGCGGCACGAGCTACGACATCGGCGGCAAGGTGGTCTACAACCATAAATTCCGCAACCGCCCGGGACGCTCGTTCTCCACGCAGCTGACTTACAAATACAGCAACACAAACGAGGACGAGACCACATATTCAATCAACAAATATTTCCTTCAACCCGACCAGGACGAGACACGTGACCAATACACCGACAACCATCAGTGGAGCAGCCGTGTGGGCGCGCGTCTGACGTGGACGGAGCCTATCGGCGACATCAAAAAGGCGAGATTCCTGACGTTTGCCTACCGCATGAACTACTACTTCAACAATGCCGACAAACTGGTGTACAACGCCGACCGTGAATATGATCCGCAACGCGCCCTGCGCATACTCGAGGACGACTACGGCATCGTGACAAATCACGTGGTTGCAAACACTCTGGCTGCCGAGAGCGGTGTGCTCGACGAAGACCAGAGCAACAGGTTCCGCAACGACCAGTTCTCACAGCAGATACGCGTCGGATTCAAGCAGAACCGCAAGAAATACCGCCTCAACGTGGGCGTGTCGGTCAACCCGACAATAATGAAGAGCGAAAACCTGCTGAACAGCGAGAAAAACATCCCGGAACGATGGGTGTGGAACTATGCGCCGTTCATGAGGTTCCGCTACTCCATCTCGAAGACAAACTCACTCGCCATCGACTATCGCGGACGCTCGACGTCGCCAACAATGACGCAGTTGCAACCAGTCCACGACGAGAGCAATCCGTCGCGCATCGTGGTGGGTAATCCCAACCTGCTGCCAGCGTTCAACCACCGCATCTCCGTGCGCTACAACAATTTCAACCAAGAGCGTCAGAGCAGCATTATGGCGTTTGGAGGAATCAACGTGGCGCAAAACAGCATCGTCTCAAAAACCATCTACGACAAGGAGACCGGCAAGCAGACCACCACATACGACAACGTGAACGGGATGTGGAGCGCAGACGGAATGATGATGTACACGTCGCCAATCGGAAACCGAGGCTGGAGATGGACCAACAACGCATTCGCACGCTATTCGCGCGCCGTGGGATTCAACAACGGAGAGCGAAACTACAGCGGAACGCTGATGCTGAGCGAAACTCCGAGCATCGCCTTCCGCAACAACATCGTCGACATTGAGCTGCGCCCGTACTACAACTATCAGCAGACACGCAACTCAATTCAGACCGACAACCGCGACATCCACTCATACGGCGGTTCGTTAAACGCAAATTACTACACTCCTTTCGGACTGTCGATAGGCTCCGACATCACCTACAGCGCCACCAGCGGATACTCTGCCGGCTACGACAACAACCAATGGCTTTGGAACGCGTCGCTGTCATACGAATTTCTCAAAGACAAGTCGGCGACAATTGCACTGAAGGCATACGACCTGCTGCAACAGAAGAAAAACGTGTCGCGCAGCGTGACGGCAAACTACATTGAGGACCAGCAGTTCAACACCGTGACGCGCTACGTGATGCTGTCGTTTTCCTACCGCTTCACACGGCTCGGCAAAGGCACGTCGGAAAAAGACATCAACTACGACGGTTTCGCCCCCGGCGGACACCGCCCGCCAGAAATGCCCGCCGACATGAAACGCAGAGGCAACCAGCCCCTGCCGATGGGACCCCCTCCGGGAGGACGCCGACCATTCTAAAAGCATCCTGACTTATAGGCATTATACAGCATTACAAGCGGCGCAGGCAAACCTTGTTACAATTTTTTATCACATCATTGTTTTGCCGATGCGATAAATAAGACTACCTTTGTGCTGACAAACATATATAAGCCTATACTTAAATGTTATAGTTATGCCTAAATGTATCGGTATATTGACATCAGGAGGCGATGCCCCTGGAATGAATGCGGCGATTCGCGCCGTGACCCGCTCGGCAATCTTCAACGGTATTGCCGTGAAAGGTATCTATCGTGGCTACCGCGGACTGGTAACCAACGAAATTGTTGAATTCAAGACGCAAAACGTTTCAAACATCATCCAAGTCGGCGGCACAATCCTGAAGACTGCACGCTGCATGGAGTTCCGCACAGAAGAAGGTCGGAAAATCGCGTACGACAATATGGTCAACGCGGGCATCGACTCTCTTGTGGTGATCGGAGGCGACGGCTCTCTGACGGGCGCACGCATCTTCGCCACTGAATATAACATTCCTATCGTAGGTCTGCCGGGAACAATCGACAACGACCTATACGGAACCGACACGACAATCGGATATGACACTGCCCTCAACACCATCATGCAATGTGTGGACAAAATCCGCGACACGGCGACTTCACACGAGCGTCTGTTCTTCATCGAGGTGATGGGACGCGACGCCGGATTCCTCGCCCTCAACGGTGCAATAGCCGCTGGCGCAGAAGCTGCCATAATCCCAGAAATCTCCACCGAGGTCGACCAGTTGGAGGAACTCATCAACAACGGTTTCCGCAAGAGCAAGAACTCTTCAATCGTGCTTGTTGCAGAAAGCCCTGTGACGGGCGGCGCAATGGCTCTTGCCGAACGCGTGAAAAACGAATATCCGCAATATGAGGTGCGCGTGTCGATTCTCGGACACCTGCAGCGAGGCGGATCGCCTACTGCCCACGACCGCATCCTCGCATCGCGCATGGGCGCGGCTGCCATCGACGCTCTCCTTGAGGACCAGCGCAACGTGATGATTGGCGTGGCAAACGATGAAATCGTTTACGTGCCGTTCTCAAAGGCTATCAAGAAGGACAAACCAATAAACCGCGATTTGCTCGACACGCTCCGCCGTCTGTCGATCTGATTCGCACTGGTTACAACCTCTCATACTGCAAGACGCCCCACAAAATGGGGCGTCTTCCTTTTTGCTCCCAACTCTCAAACGGACTATTTTATGACTTCGACGCTCAAAAAACGCGCATTTGCGAGGTTTTTCCTTTTCCTTAAGAACAATAATGCCGAAGTAAACCCCACAGCGCAAAGTCAATCAGCAGTCCTATGTATTCTTCGCCCATCGACTACTTTAAATTGGTCAGGTCTGTCAATATCCAAATGATTATCCTTGCTCCAACAAGTTCTTGTCCGTCAGGAAATCCAAGAGTCCGACAGTTAACACACCGAGTTCGTCCTCCTTGCGGTGAATATCATCACCAACAATGACAATCTTACGGAAGTGGTCATTGATTGACAATAATGGGCGACGTTCTTGCTGTTCCTTCTCTGGCGTAGGCATGTGAAAAGCCAACTGTATATAGAATCTGTATGGAGGACGGTTCACCACAAAGTCAACTTCCAACTGCCTTCTGACAAACTTGCCGTTCTTATCCTTGCCGCCAAGTTCAACCAATCCTACATCCACATTATATCCACGACTACGAAGTTCATTATAGATAATGTTTTCCATAATGTGCGTTTCCTCTTGTTGACGATAGTTAAGAATGGCTGCACGAATGCCGATGTCTGCGAAATAGTATTTCGTCTCAGTTCCGATATATTTTCTGCCTTTCACATCATAGCGTAAGGCTTCTTCTATCAAGAAAGAATCTTTCAGATAGTCAATATATTGTTTTATAGTGTCTCTTTTTATGGTTACCCCTTGTGCAGATTGAAAGGTATTGGCTATTCTCGTTGGATTGGTTGACGAACCAATGCCCGAGGCAAGCACACGCACCAATTCCTTCATTCCTTCAGGATTACGCAGATGGTTGCGCTCAATTACGTCACGCAGATAGGTGGTTTCATACAGTCCACGCAAATAGTCAGTCTTCTTTTCTTCCGTTTCCAACAGAGCCACTTGCGGTAGTCCTCCAAAAGTATAGTAGTCCATCCATGCCTTGCGTATGTCGCCACCTACGCCCTTGAAATATTCATCAAAAGTGAGAGGCCAAATGCGTATCTCGTCACCTCTGCCTCGGAACTCTGTTACGACATCACTTGACAGGAAACGAGAGTTTGAGCCCGACACATACACATCTACATTCCTCATATGTGTCAAGCTGAGAATAACCTCCACAAATTCTTCTACCAGTTGCACCTCGTCTAAGACTATATAATAAGGATTGCCATCCTCCACTACCTTTGAGTCTATATAGTCGAGCAAGGCATCAGGCTTCCTCAACCGTCTGTTTCGGAAATCATCAAGTTGTATCTCGATGATGTGACTATCAGTCACCCCATGTTCCAACAACCAGTTATGCCAAAGGACAAACAACAGGAATGACTTTCCACATCGTCTGACACCTGTTATAATCTTCACAAGGCCGTTTCCACGTCCTGCGATAAGTTCATCCAAGTATTTCTTTCGTTCAAATATCATATTAGAGTGTTATTTTTGATATTAGTATCATATTTTACACCACAAAAATAGCGTTTTATTCCGAAAAGCAGCATAAACAAGAGAAAAAATGTGCGTTTGACAGCTAAACTTTTCAATGAAGATTTCTGGGTGACGCAATGACGAAGTCATAAAAAAGCCCGGACTTGCTCACGCAGATCCAGGCCCCTATTTAACAAACCTTTCTTACTTTTATTTCCACTAACGGAAAGAACCTAACTATTATAAATGTATGATAAAAATTACTCTATTTCACAACTTTCAGTGTCGTCGCCGCACCTTCTGCCGTTACGGCTTTGACCACATAAACGCCATCGGCAAGACCTTCTGCGGCAAGGGCGTTGCCCTCAACCTCACCGGCAGCCACCAATCGTCCGTTAAGGTCGTAGACCGAGGCGGTGCCGATGGCTGCGTTGCCAGTAAACTGCAGGCATTCGCCGGCGAAATGACAAGCCACTTTTTCAGTGTCGATTGTCATGTCTGAAACACTGCCGTTAGGATTGAACGTAAGGCAGCTGATGTGAATGCCGCTCGGCGAGTATGGTCCGCCGTCTTTAACGCGGATACGCTGCTTGCCGGCAGCAAGCGACACGGCAAACTGCACATCGACATAGGATTGGTTATCGTTTGGAAGTTGAAATTGTCTGTTGTCAGCAAGTGTCGACAGCTCTTTGCCGTCGTTGTCCACACTGTAGATGCCCACTGTCGGGTCGAAACGCGTAGGCTCGCCCATGCCGCTCACTCGGAGGGTAAGCGTATAGCTGCCCGCCGCAGGCACATCAAACTGATAGTCGGCGTAGGCGCCTGAATTGAATTTCGTAATCTCAATCGGCGACGGGTTTTTGCCGTCGAACGACGATCCGAGCACAAGGGTGTTTGAATTGACATATTCAACCGCGGGCACAACCTCTGTCATGGAGTGGTAGCGTGTCTGGTCGAAGTCTGACATATTTACATACACTTTGCCCTGTTCCGACAGCTCGCGCTCTCCGGCACCGTTTTTCGGCACTATCAATCCGTAGGCTGGCGATGTGGTTATCGAGCCTTTTGCCTTGAACCATGCGTAGCGATACACCTTCTCGCACTTTTCAAGATATTCCACCTGCGCCACCATCGACGTGATCTGCGCCTCCGGGGTCACGGTGTTGTTGCCCGGCCAGTTGCAGAACTCCGTGAGCCATATCTGCTTGCCGTAGAGTCCGTAGAATTTGTCAATCATTGTGCGCATTCCGTCCACGCCGCCTGAATAGTTATGGATGGCAATGTAGTCGAACGCGTCCTTGCCCACGAGATTCACAAACTTGGCATACCATGTATACGGGTCGTTCTCAGGGCCGTCGGGAGAATAGTTTACCGCCGGACCCACAAGTTTCAGTCCAAGTTCTTTGGCAAGAGCCTGAACAGCAGGCCATGCCGCTGCAGCCGCCTCAGGGGTCATATTTGCCTGATTCTTGAAGTTCGGCTCGTTGAAACCGAGCAGATATTTAGTCTCTGGATGCGATTTGCAATAACTGCGGATGTTGTCGGCATTGTAGTTGGCGTTCCAGCACATCGGAACAAACTCGAAATCGGCATCAGGCAAGTCCTTGATGTTATTGTTAGGCACGTTGCCCCACGTGTAAAACCATGACGTTCCGGTTTTTATCACATCGATTTCTTCCTTCAGGTTGAAAGCGTTCTCGCTCACTCCGCGCTTGAAGCTCTTGGCGTCGGCAGAGAGTACGCCAATCGCCAAAGCCAAAGACGTAGCTGTCAGTATGATATTGTTTTTATTCATTGCTGTTGTAGTATTATTCAGTTACAGTAAATTTCACAGGTGTTCCGCTGGCACTGTCGGTCGACACCCACACTTGGAAATCGCCCGGCTCCACAACGGTCGTCTCGCTCGAGGTGTGGAATGCCAAGTCTGATGCCTTCAGCGTGAATTTAACGTCGCGGCTCTCGCCTGGTTTCAACGTGATTTTTTCAAAGCCCTTAAGTTCGCGCACCGGACGTGTCAGCGAGCCGACAAGGTCGCGCACATAGAGCTGCGCAGTCTCGGAAGCCTCCACTTTGCCAGTGTTGCTGATTGTGCAAGCCACTTCGATCTCTCCCGTCTTGTCCATCGTTGCCGATGAGAGGCGCACGTCGCCGTAGGCAAACGTGGTGTACGACAGTCCGTAGCCGAATGGAAACGCAGGTCCGTCGCCGGCATCAAGATAGTAGCCTGTGCATCCAGTGGATGTCTGCCCTGCCTCGAGCTCGATGTCGTCCATCAGCACGATGTTGCTTGCCGGACGGCCTGAATTGTTATGGTTGTAGTACATAGGCTCCTGACCAGCCATCCGCGGGAACGACATAGGCAGTTTGCCCGACGGCACTGCCTCGCCGGCAAGCAGCTTTGCGAGTGCCGGGCCTCCCATAGTTCCAGGATGGAACATGAAGAGAGTGGCGTCGGCAAGGTCGACCTCCTGGCTGATTGTCAGCGGACGTCCTGCCATAACAACAAGTACTACCGGCTTGCCTGTGGCTTTCAGCGCTTTGAGCATCTCAGTCTGCGCGCCAGGCAGAGAAAGGTCGGCACGGCAGTGAGCCTCGCCCGAAAGCACAGCCTCCTCGCCAGCCACCATCACCACGATGTCGGCCTGCTTGGCAGCCTCCACAGCTTTGCGGATTCCCTCCTCGCTTTTGTCGCGGCTGTATGTGAGTCCCGGCTCGAACACAAGATTGTCGCCAAGTGTCTGGCGCAGAGTCTCGAGCGGAGTTACAGTGTGGGTCTTGTCAAGGTCGAAGCACCAAGTGCCGTTCTGGTCGTGCTTGGCATCAGCCATCGGTCCCACAAGCGCCACCTTCTTGCCCGTGAACGGCAGCACACCGTTGTTTTTCAGCAACACGGTGCTTTCCTCAACCATACGTTCCGCTGCCTCAAGCGACTCCGGAGCGTAGAATTGGTTTGCGCGTTTCATGTCAACATACGGATTATCAAACAGTCCGAGACGGAATTTCAGACGCAACACGTTGCGTACCAGCCCATCGATTACTTTCTCATCCACTTTGCCCTCTTCAACAAGAGCTTTCAGATGGCGGGTATACGCATAGCTTTCCATATCCACATCGACACCGGCAAGCGCAGCCTTGAGCGCCGCGTCCTTAAGGTCGGTGCAATAGCCTTGCGGCACGAGTTGCATAATCGAACCCCAGTCGCTGCACATCACGCCGTCCCAGCCCCACTTGTCGCGAAGCACGTCGCGCATAAGATAGCGGTTGGCCGAAGCCGGGATGCCGTTGTTGTCGTTGAACGCACACATAAACGTTGCGCTGCCCGCTTTGGCACACGCCTTAAACGGCGGCAGATAAACATCGTGCATCACAACATCTGGAATCCACGTTGAATTATAGTCTTTGCCACCCTCTGCCGCACCGTAGCCTACAAAGTGCTTTGTGCAGGCAGCCATAGTGTTTGGCTGTGACAGGTCGTCGGTCTGATATCCGCGCACCATCGCCACGCCCACTTTTCCTGCAAGATAAGGATCCTCGCCGGCCGACTCGGCGCAGCGTCCCCAACGGGCATCGCGCGAGATGTCGACCATCGGAGAGAATGTCCAGCGCACACCTGTCGACGAAGCCTCCTCGGCAGCAATGCGCGCACCCTGCTCGATGAGGGCAAGATTCCACGAAGCCGCCTGTCCAAGAGGTATAGGGAAGATTGTCTTGAATCCATGAATCACGTCGCGTGCAAAAATCAACGGGATGTGCAGACGGCTGTTTTTCATAGCCTCTTTCTGCAATTTGTTGACCACCACTGGGTCCACCTCATTGAGAATAGAGCCGATGCCGCCGGCTTTCACAATCTGCACCATCTCAGGGCTGTAGCCCTGCCCTGTCTGCTGGTTGATCTGACCTATTTTCTCTTCCAAAGTCATCTTCGACAGCAGCTGGTCGATTTTTTTCTCGATATCATCGTTTCCGGCTGAAAGTGCATAGCCCACCGCAAAGACGGTGAACAGGCACAACAGCACTACTTTCTTCATCATGTTCTGATCGTTCATATTAGGTAGGAAGTTTTTCTGTTATTTTTTGATATTCAATGATATTTGTTTCTTTGGCTGATAAACGCGCACATAGTCGACAAGCATCTCCGCGCCGCCGGCAGGTATCGCTGTCACATTGTCGGCATTGTGGATGTTTGGGAAATCGCCGCCTACGGCGAGGTTGAACAACAGGAAGTTGGCCTTGTTGAAGAAGGCGTGCTTGTCGCTGTTCTTGCCTATCGCCGCCGACAGATAAGGCTTGTCGGCGTTGTCGACAAACATTTCTATCCGTGTCGGAGTCCACACAACAGTATATATGTGAAACTCTCCGTCCTGGAGGCTCGACTGATGCTTTCCGGCAGCCACCTGCTGACAGTGCTTGTCGGAGCTGACACCCCAGTGGAGCGCGCCGTTGAACAAGCGTTCCTGCGTTCCGTCCATGATGCCGTCGGCATGTCCCATCTCAAGCACATCGGTCTCGCCGCATGCCGGCCATCCGCACTCCTTGATGTCGTCGCCCATCATCCAGAATGCCGGCCACAAGCCATTGGCTGTCTTCGGCAGTTTGATGCGCGCCTCAACTATTCCGTATGTAAACCCCACCTTTCCACAGGTGTTGACGCGTCCGGAAGTAAACGCGTGTCCGTCGTAGTCCTGACGACGGGCTGTGATGACGAGATTTCCATCGCGCACAGCCACGTTGTCAGCATTGTCGACATAGTACTGCAACTCATTGTTGCCGCAGCCCGAGCCGTTGACCTCCACGTTCCAGTAGTCGCGGTTGAGAGCGGAGCCGTCGAAATTGTCCTTCCACACCAGCTTGTATCCGTCTTTTTTCGGAACAGCGTAGGCATCAAGACCGACTGCGACAGCCATTGCTATAAATAATATCTTTGTCAGTCTGTTCATTACAAGTTATCGGATTACGATTTTCTTTGTCGCCTGTCCGCATTTCACAATGTAGACACCGCCCTGCAGGTCAGCCACAGAAATCTCCGTGCCGCAAGCCGAGCGCACAAGGCTTCCGTTGATGTTGTAGACGCAGATTGTCGATGGAACCGACACTGCTACCGTATTGCCGTCGAATGCAATTTCAGTTTCGGCAACCACATCACCGACAGACGCGCCACCCTGCTGATCGCCAGGCGACAGCGTGTTGAGCGACTCGTCGGCAGTGCCTTTCTGATACACCTTCACATAGTTCACATACATGCTTGCCTGGTTGCCGTTTCCGGCATTGAGCGCAGTAATGCCCGATGCATCCCTAATATTTGGGAAATTGCCTCCCACAGCGAGGTTGAACAATATGAAGTTCTCCTTGTGGAAGTAATATCCCGGTGCGCCGGTGTCGCCGGTTGCAGGAATTGTCATCTCATAATAAGGAGCGGCATTCGGATACTTGTCGAGATCGACATACATAGCTATGCGCTCCTGATTCCAGATGCAGGTATAGATGTGGTACTCATCGTCCTGAAGACTGTAGTTGTAGGTCACCGCACGGGCATAGTTGGGATGGTTGTTCCACGACTGTCCCCAATGGCATGCGCCGTTGAAATAGCGGTCCTGCACACCGCGGTTGATGCCGTCGATGTGACCGAACTCCATAATGTCGGTCTCGCCGCATTTAGGCCAGCCCACTTGGTCAAAGTCGTTGCCCATCATCCAGAATGCCGGCCACAAGCCGTTGGCTGTCTTAGGCAGTCTTATGGCAGCCTCCACCTTTCCGTGGGTAAACGCCACCTTGTTTTTTGAATTTATGCGTCCCGAAGTGAACTGCTTGCCGTTATACACCTCGCGCACAGCCGTCAGAATAAGGCAATGGTTGCCCTTGCCGTCGTCGCCGAGACGCACATTGCGGTCGAGGTCGGTGTAGAACTGCAACTCGTTGTTGCCGCCGCCGGAACCGTTCACCTCAATGTTCCAACGGTCCGGACGCAGCTCGGGGTCGTCAAACAAATCCTGCCACACCAAACGGTATCCGTTGGTTTCGCCGGTGCCCACCTGAGCGTCTTTAGCCACTGCTGGAAGCGCTGCGCACGAAGCCAACGCCATGAAGAGTAGTTTCTTGCTGAGATTCATTATTTTTTCTTTCTATATTATTTCAATACAACTTTCTTCACTGCATTGCCAGCCTTTACAATATAGATGCCGGCAGCAATATCCTCTATACCCATTATAGAAGCATTCACCTTCCTGACGAGTTGTCCGGCGAGATTGTAGAGAGCAATTTCATCAGTTCCCGCGGCATTGACAGTGCGAGCGGTAACTATGATGTCGGTGTCGGCCACCACGCCAGCGACTGCGCTTTCGCCATTGCCAGGAGTGTAGAAGTAAACAGCGTCGAGGCTGATGTTCTTGCCTGTTGTGCCGCCAGCGAGGAACGAAAGGATGTTTCCGCCAAAGCCGCCAGCCTTGTAGTTGAAGCTCGGCCACAATTTCTTGAGCTGACCGAGAGTGATGTCGACAGCCACCCATTCGCCGTCTGCATCAAAGTTGCCCACCAATGGATAAGAAGCGCCATTGTCAACAAAAGCCTCCGATCCGACAGATATTTTTGCAGGCGACCATTTGTTGTTGTTGTCACCCCAAACATAACCGTCGCCAATGATAAGAGCGGCGTTTCTCAATCCATTTGTTGTGCGCAGACCGCAGTGGAAATGAGTGTCGTCAGTGAAGTGCTTGAAATCGGCAGCAGCGTTTGCAATGTTGAATCCAGCGCCTGACCAACCGACATTCGTCACGTCCAACGATGTGTAGCCATCGGTATGCATTCCTACGCCAGGATACGACTGGTCGGCTTCTGCAAACGTGTTTTCCCAAATATAGAAGAAACGGTTTGCATCGTCTATGCGGAGGTCTTGAACAGTCTTGCCCGCAGCCCTCAACGATTCAACGCCTGCTCCATCAAGAAGCACGACATCATACAATTTGCCTACAGATGTTGTGTTGGACAAGGCAGGGTCGCATACATACTGCGACTCATTGCCGCCTTGGCTTCCACCACCTTGATTTCCACCACCTTGGCTATCGCCAGGCGACAGTGTGTTGAGCGACTCGTCGGCAGTGCCTTTCTGATACACCTTCACATAGTTCACATACATGCTTGCCTGGTTGCCGTTTCCGTTGTTGAGGGCGGTGATGCCCGCAGCATCCCAGATATTTGGGAAATTGCCTCCCACAGCGAGGTTGAACAATATGAAGTTCTCCTTGTGGAAGTAATATCCCGGTGCGCCGGTGTCGCCGGTTGCGGGAATTGTCATCTCATAATAAGGTTTGGCATCTGGATGCTTGTCGAGGTCAACATACATAGCTATGCGCTCCTGATTCCAGATGCAGGTATAGATGTGGAACTCTCCATCCTGAAGGCTGTAGTCATAGGTCACCGCACGGGCATAGTTGGGATGGTTGTCCCACGACTGTCCCCAATGGCATGCGCCGTTGAAATAGCGGTCCTGCACACCGCGGTTGATGCCGTCGATGTGACCGAACTCCATAATGTCGGTCTCGCCGCATTTAGGCCAGCCCACTTGGTCAAAGTCGTTGCCCATCATCCAGAATGCCGGCCACAAGCCGTTGGCTGTCTTAGGCAGTTTTATCGCCGCCTCCACCTTTCCGTGGGTAAACGCCACCTTGTTTTTCGAGTTTATACGTCCCGAAGTGAACTGCTTGCCGTTATACACCTCGCGCACAGCCGTCAGAATAAGGCAATGATTGCCCTTGCCGTCATCACCGAGACGCACGTTGCTCTTGCGGTCAGTGTAGAACTGCAACTCGTTGTTGCCGCCGCCGGAACCATTCACCTCAATGTTCCAACGATCCGGACGCAGCTCGGAGTCATCAAACAGGTCCTGCCACACCAAACGGTATCCGTCGGTCTCGCCAGTGCCCACTTGAGCGTCTTTGGCCACTGCTGGAAGCGCTGCGCACGAAGCCAACGCCATGAAGAGTAGTTTCTTGCTGAGATTCATTATTTTTTCTTTAATATTGTTTCGAGTTTTTGTTTTGCCACAGTCGCAGTCGTGGCGGTCTGTATGATTGCCGGCAGCATTTGCCGCCGGACTTTTAGAAGTTAAGTTGGCGGATTTCCATCCGCCAACCTGAATTTTTGTTGAAACAATATCATTTCAAAACGACTTTCTTCACAGCATTGCCAGCCTTCACGATGTAAGCGCCTGCAGCAACGTCCTCAACACCCATTACAGAAGAGTTTACCTTCTTAACGAGCTGACCTGCGAGGTTGTAGAGAGCGATTTCCTCTGCGCCGGCAGCGTTGATTGTGCGTGCAGTAACGATGATGTCAGCGTCGGCTGCGATGCCTTCAACTGAACCTTCGCCAGGAGTGTAGAAATAAGCAGCGTCGAGGCAGATGTTTTTGCCTGCTGTGCCGCCACCAAGGACTGCTAAGATGTTGCCACCGAAACCTACAGCCTTGTAGTTGAAGTCAGGCCACAATTTTTTGAGCTGACCCAAAGTGATGTCGACAGCCACCCATTCGCCGTCAGCGCTGAAGTTGCCTACCAATGGATAAGAAGCGCCATTGTCAACAAAAGCCTCCGATCCGACAGAAATCTTTGCAGGAGTCCATTTGTCGTTCTTGTTCTCAAATGCATAACCGTCACCGATGATAAGCGCTACATTTTTGATGCCGTTTGTTGAACGAAGACCGCAGTGGAAGTGAGTGTTGTCAGTGAAGTGCTTGAGATCGGCAGCAGCGTTTGCAATGTTGAATCCAGCGCCTGACCAGCCAATTGTTGACACGTCAAAAGAAACGTAGCCGTCCATCTGCATGTCTACGCCAGGATAAGAGCCGTCACCAGCAACGAAAGTATTGTCCCAAACATAGAGGAAACGGTTTACGTCGTCCGTACGAAGGTCTTGAACAGTCTTGCCAGAAGTCTTCAAAGACTCGATGCTGGCATTGTCGAGAAGAAGAACGTCATACAAGTTGCCTGTTGAAGTTGTTTTTGACAATGCAGGGTCACCTACATACTGTGCATTGGCGATACCTACGCCACAAACTGCCATAGCAGCCAAAAGAGTCAAATTTTTCATAATTGGTAAAATTTTAGTGAATGATTAAATGATTAAGTTTTTATTTTTAAGGATGGCGGACAGACGTGTGTCCGCCTTCCTGTTTTTGTTGTTTTTAGTATCCGTTGTTCTGCTCCATCGGGTTAAGGTTGATTTCCTCTTCCGGAATCGGGAACAGCTCGTGCTTGCCTTTTACAAACGATGCCATTTCGGCGCGTGCCTCGGCACTCTCGTTTTTGCCGTAAGAACCGTTGTCCTTGTCCATCACCTCATAGGCGATGCCCCAACGGCAAAGGTCGAACCAGCGGTGGCCTTCCATTGCCAACTCCACACGACGCTCATGGCGGATTGCCTTGCGCAAGTCTTCGGTGTTGTCGCTGTAGCCGCGATATCCAGGGAATGCCGGCATTCCGACACGTTCGCGCACCTTGTTGAGCATTGTTTTTGCCACTGCGATATCCTTGCCGCTTTCAAGAGCAGCCTCGGCATACATCAGCATCACGTCCGACAGGCGGATAAGACGATAGTTCATCGGGCTGCGTGTTGCGTGGTCAAGAGCCACAAATATGCCATTCTCGTAGAATGAAGTCTTATTGTTGTTGTACGGGCTGCCGAGATAAGTCAAGTCGGTATTGGCTTCCACCTCTGAGTCAGAAGGCTTGCTGATAGTGGCTTCGCGGCGTGGGTCGCCCGGCTCAAACTCATCGTAGAGGTTCTGCGTCGGATGGTTGAAGCCCCAGCCTGCATTTCCGCCGAGCGAAGCCGCACGGCTACGAGTGAGGATTGTGGTGAACGAACCGCGGGTGAAGCCGAAACCTTCGCCGTAGTCGCTCGTAGGATCTGCCATATACTGGATTTCAAACACCGATTCAGGACCGTTCTCTCCGGCGAGAGTGAAGTTGTCTGAGTAGTTCGGGCAAAGGCTGTATTCGTTCTTCTGCTCTTCAAAGAATTTCTTACCCCATTCGTATGCATTGTTATAGTCGTGCATATAGAGATAAGTTTTCAGAAGCATCGCCTGCGCTGCGCCCTTAGTTGCGCGTCCGAGGTCGGCGTCGGCATATTTGCTCTTGTTCCAAAGCATCTGCTCAGCCAGCTTGAGGTCGTCAATGATGTGGTTGTAGATTTCCTCGGCAGTGGCACGTGGCTGCTTCCAGTCCTTGCTGCTGTCGATCACCTTGTCGACATAAGGCACACCGCCAAATATGCGTACAAGGCGGAAATAATAGTAAGCGCGCATGTAATAAGCCTCACCCATCAAGCACGTTTTGCGCTCGGCTGTCATATCCGCATCGGGCTCGATAGCCTCAACCTCCTGCATTGCGAGGTTGCAACGCTGTATGCCTTGGAACTGCGCGCGATAGAAATCGCGCAGCAACGAGTTGTTGGCATTTGTCTTAAAGTTCTCGATGTCGTAGGCGTCAGCCATATCCGACAGGTTCTGACCGCCCTTCAGAGCATCGTCAGAGGCGATGTCGCCAATAAACCACTCACTGAAGTATGTGCTGTTGAATTCCCATGCGAGCGGAGTGTAGGCAGCGTTGACCGCACGGATTGCCGCCTTTCCCAGAGCGAAGTAGTCCTCCGGGGTTGATTTTCCAGGCTCTTCCTCCTTCAGCCAGTCGTTGCAAGAAGTGGCAGCCACCAGGAGCGCCGCTCCGCAGAATGCTTTCAAAAAATATTTAACCTTCATAGTTGTTTTTTCGATTTTAAGTTAGAAAGAGATGTTGGCTCCAAAGATGAATGAACGTGCCTGAGGATAGTTGCCATAGTCAACACCGCCGCCCACTTCCGGGTCGAAGCCGGTGTATTTTGTGGCTGTCAGCAAGTTGCTTCCCTGCAGGTAAAGGCGGCATGACTCCAAGCCAATCTTGCGGATTGCAGCGGTCGGGATAGTGTAGCCGAGTTGCAGGTTTTTCAGGCGGAAGTATGATCCATTCTCGAGGAAGCGGTCTGAGACATAGTAGTTGACCGAGTTTTTCGGGTTTGGAATCGAGCCGTCGTAGTATGTCTCGCCAGCATCGTTGGTGTGCTGCATCCACGCGTTCTTCATAACAGGGCTGAGCACGCTGTTGGTGCCTGTACCTTCAAGACGGTGACGGAGCTGGTTGTAGATTTTGTTGCCTGCCACGCCCTGGAAGAAGAGTTGCAGGTCAAAATTCTTCCAATTCATTCCGATATTGATACCATAGTTGATTGAAGGGATTGAAGAGCCGAGTTTCACGCGGTCTTTGTCGTCAATCACGCCGTCGCCGTTGTTGTCTTTGTATTTTGAGTCGCCGGCATGGAACGGAGTTGTTGTCGCATTGTAGCCGTGCAGATAGTCGAGCACCTCTTGGTCGGTCTTGTAGATACCTTCATACTGATATCCCCAGTAGTAATACAATGGGTAGCCCTGGTCGACAACCATCACGTTGCTGTAGTTTGAGTAGATTGGCGAACCGCCGTTAAGTCCGGTGAGCTCGTTGTCGATAAACGACACGTTGCCGCCGATAGAATATCCGAAATCACCAATCTGGTTGCGGTGTTCGAGAGTAATCTCCACGCCGCGGTTGCGCACTGTTCCGACGTTGCTCATTGCCGAGTAGCGGTTGCCCACGTGAGCCGGAGCGGTGACATTCATAAGCATATCCTTTGTGTTGCGGAGGAAGAAGTCGACAGAACCTGTGAGTTTGTTTTTCCACAAACCGAAGTCCACGCCGGCACTCCATTGTTCTGTGTTTTCCCAGTGTCCGCCATTGTTCACCCAAGTGAGCACTGTGGCACCGTTGGCGAGCTGCTGGTCTTTACCAAACACATAGTCAACAAATGTAGGGCCATCGTCGAACACCTTCAAAGTAAACGCGCCGTTGCCGATGTTGTCGTTACCTACGCGACCCCATCCTGCACGGATTTTGAGAAGGTCGAGATTGTTGAAATCTTTCATGAAGCTTTCCTCGCTGATTTTCCATGCCAAAGCGGTTGATGGGAAATAGCCCCAAGGCTTGTCAGGGAACTTGCTTGAACCGTCGGCACGGAAGTTGACCGTAACGAGGTAGCGGTTGTTGAAGCTGTAGTGCAGACGTCCGAGCATTGACACGCGGCGGTTGCGCGAGATTGAGTCGGCAGGACGGCCGAAATCGTCGGTCACCTTTGAAAGGAACCAGTTTTTCTCAACAGGGTTGAGAATTGTCGAACCAGAGCCGCTGATTCCGTAATAGTTGTATTCCTCGACTGTCTGACCTACCATTGCCGAGAAATCGTGCTTGCCGATTGTGCGGGCATAGGTGAGGATGTTGTCTACAGTCCAGTTGTAGTAGCGTCCGATGAGCGACGACAGGAAGTTTTTGTCGTTCTTGTCGTAGCTTGAGAACTCGTATGCTTCTTTAAATGTCTTGTTGGTGTGGATGTTGTAGTCGAAGCTGTAGCTTGAGCGGAATGTCAAGCCCTCGATCGGGTTGATTTCGGCAAACACGTTGCCCACAAAGCGCTCGTAGCGGTCTTTCGGGTGGCTCATCTCCACCATAGAGAACGGGTTGGTCACGTTCTTGAAGTTTGAACCTGCGGCAATCTGTCCGCTGAGGTCCTTGCCCTTGCGGCTTACAGAGCCTTCCGGATAGCGGACAGGATCCCATGGAGCCATTGCGAGAGCGGCTGAAAGCACAGAGGCGCCAGCACTCTCCGAGTTGTTCATCGCGTTGCGCGCCGTTGACGCCATAAACGAAATGTTCTCGCCCACCTTAAGCCATTTCTTCACTTGGTGTGACGTGTTGAGACGCACGGTGAAACGGCGGTATTTAGAACCGATAAGCGTACCTTCCTGCGAATACCAGCTTCCGCTGAGCGAATATGTGGTTTTCTTGCTGCCACCGTCGATGGCAAGGTGATAGTTTTGAATCAATGCGTTCTGGAACACCTCGTCCTGCCAGTCGGTATCTACTGCTGAATAGTCGAAGCCTGTAGGATTTTTCTCCGGGTCGTAGACTGTAGGGAAATATTCAGATGTGCCGAGGCTGAACGCCGACAACCATTTGTTGAATCCCTGCTTCTCGTAGAAAGCCTTTTCTGATTTTGTGCCGTTGATGGCGATACGCGTGTCGGCGAAGTCCTTGGCGTTCATCACGTCAAGTTTGCGCCAACGCTGCTGAACGCCGACATAGGCATCGAGAGTGACACGGGTTTTCTCGTCGGTGGCGCCGTTGCGTGTGGTGACGATGATGACACCGTTGGCACCGCGCGAACCATAGATGGCTGTTGCGCTGGCGTCTTTCAGCACCTCTGTCGACTGGATGTCGTTAGGGCTGAGGAACGAGATGTCGTCAACGATAACACCATCGACTACATATATAGGAGAAGCGCCGTTGACCGTACCGACACCGCGGATGCGCACCTCAGGAGCTGCACCCGGCTGTCCACTGTTTGAGTTGATGGTCACACCTGCAGCCTGTCCCTGAAGGGCGTTTGCAAGGTTGGAGGCTGGAGTTTTCTTAAGCTTGTCGGCGTCGACACTGGTAACCGAACCGGTAAGGTCGCTTTTCTTCATCACGCCGTAGCCGATAGCCACAACCTCGTTGAGCATGTGTGAGTCGCTTGCAAGCACAATATTATATGTGCCCGACTTTACAACTGTTCTTTCCTGGGTCTTGCAGCCCACAAAAGAATACTGGAGCGTGGCACCCGCCGGAACAGAAATGGTGTAATTGCCATCAATGTCGGTGGCTACTCCTTGCGAAGGGTTGCCTTTTACTTGGACGGATGCGCCAATCAGCGGCTCACCGTCTTCGGCAGAAGTAACAACTCCTGTAATGTTCACGTTTTCCGCAAAGCCTATCATTGCGAAAAACAAAAAACAAAATAGTAGAATCTGTTTCTTCATAAGTTTGGTATAAAATTTTAATGAATATTCCTATTAGGTCAAAACTCGCAGTTTTTTGTTCGGTTTGACACTGCAAAATTATAGTACAATGTATCCCTACCCAAAAAAAAGCACTCACAAAAAACTCAACAAGTGTCATTTTGCTACTCAACATCTATTTCTTCTCACTTTTTATATGTCTGTGTTTTAAGATGTTACAAAAAATATGTTTTATAACATATTTTTATTTGTTCCTCAATATATATTTTTTTACGAATTTTGGACCGTTAAATGAATGCATTCTTCAAACAATGGAAATTTTTGGCTTCACACTAAAAAAATCACGTCTCGCCGGAATGCTGCTGGCAATATTCCTGGCGGCGGTATGCTCCGTAGCCGCATCGGCAAGCTATCCGCTTGTGCGTAACTACACCCGCTCCGCATATCATGGAGGCACACAAAACTGGGACATCAAGCAGGACAGTTACGGACGAATGCTCTTTGCCAACAATTCAGGCATGCTCATCTACGACAGCAAGAACTGGACACTATGCCCCATCGGCAACTACACGTCGGTGCGCTCGCTGATGGTCGACGAAAGCACGTCGCGCATCTATGCCGGCGGATCGGAGGAATTCGGCTACTACCACAACGACCCCGACCGGGGATGCTTCGTTTATAAAAGTCTGATGCCCACGTTGCCGAAACGCAACCACCACTTCACCGAGGTGTGGAACATCCACAAGTCGGGCAAATACATTTGGTTTCAGAGCGACTTCAACCTGCTGCGATTCGACGGCAGCAAATCGATTTCCATACCTTATAAATATAAAATCACGACTTCCGCGCTCATCCGCGGCAGGCTCTACATCGCATCGAAAGAGGGCGGCATCTGCCAACTCAACGGGAAAACGTTTACAAGCGTCCCTGGAGGCGAGCACGTGAAAGGCATGCGCGTGTGCGCGCTGTTGCCTTATCAGAAAGGCAACATCCTCATTGTCACTGAGTTCTACGGAGTGTTTATCTTCGACGGAGCCACAGTGCGCCCGTTTGAGATGGACATTGACCCGTTTCTGAAAGCCAATCAGGTGTTTTGCGCCGCCACAAACGAGCGCGAGCTGGTGTTTGGCACCGTAAACAACGGCATAATAATCAAAGACATAACCAACGGCAGCAACACATTCGTGAATATGTCGACCGGACTGCAGAACAACACTGTGCTGAGCATCGATTTCGACCGGATGGACAACATCTGGCTCGGTCTTGACAACGGCATCGACTACGTGCTCTACAACTCCCCGGTGTCGACAATTTTCGGCACGTCAAACATTTACGGCGCCGGCTATGCGTCGATGCTTCTCGGAAACACCCTGTTGCTCGGCACAAACCGCGGACTCTATGCCACTGCCTATCCGCTGTCGGCGGCGGCAGAACCGGCAAAACCATCTTCGCTTCTGAAAAGTCAGGTGTGGAGCATCGACACTCTCGGAAACGACGTGCTTGTGAGCAGCGACCGCGGACTGTATCAACTAAGAGGCTCAGAGGCACGGCAAATAAGCGGAATACCAGGCACTTGGGCGGTAGTTCCCCTGCACCGCCACCCCGACATGGCGCTGGCGTCGACCTATGAGAGCTTCTACCTGCTGCGCCGCGTCGGCGGACAATGGACAATGGCAAACCGTGTGACGGGCTACAACGAGGCTGGCGGACGAATCATAGAGGACGAGTTTGGAAATATCTGGATAAGTCATTGGATGAAAGGCATATACAAACTGCGCCCAAACGCTTCGTTCACTAAATTCGACAAAGTAGAACTGTACGACCACACAAAGGGATTCCCCACCGACCGCAACAACACACTCTACAAAATCGACGGCGAACTCGCCTTCTCGACCGAGGGCGGATTTTTCCGCTACAACCCGCACACCGACAAGATGGTGCCCAACGAGAAGCTGAACAGCATCTTCGGCGAGCACACGTCGGTGAGACTCTATCAGTCGCCGGCGAAAGACGTGTGGGGCGTGTCAGGACAATACATCTGTGCCGCATTCTACAATGCCACAGGCACATACAACGTCGACTCAATCACCTACAAGCCCTTGCTCGACAAACTGATTGTCGGGTTTGAGCATTTCGACTTCATCTCGCCCCGCAAGCTTATAGTGACAAACGAGGACGGCTTCTACGCCATCGACGTTGACCGCGACCACCGCGTGAGCTGGAAGAGCAAATTGTTTGTGAGCAACATTTTCGCCACCAACCCCGACTCACTGATATACACCGCCGGCGGTGCGCTCCACAACAACGTGTTCGACTTGCCGTACGACCTCAACTCGCTGCGCTTCGAGTTTATATGCCCGGAATTCCGCGAGGAGGGCGCCGTGCTCTACAGTTATTATCTTGAAAACTACGACACTGGATGGAGCGCCTACACCACCGCCAACTCAAAGGAATACACGCAATTACACGAAGGCACATACACGCTGCACATCCGTTCGTTCAACCGCTACGACGACAGCCGCTCGGAATACTCCTTCACCTTCCGCATCGCGCCGCCATGGTACAGAAGCACCTGGGCGATAACGTTCTACATCCTTTTCATCATCTCGTCAACATATTTCCTATTCATATACGTGCGGGGAAAGGCGCGCAAGTCGGCGCTGATGGTGGCGAAACGCAAGGAGGAGGAAATGCGTGAATACAAACGCCAGACCGAAGAGGAGTCGCTGCGACGTGAAAACGAAATCTCACGGCTGAAAAGCACGCAGCTGGAACACGACGTGCGCCACAAGTCGCAGGAACTGTCAAACGCCACGATGAACGTGATGCGCAAAAACGAGATTCTCATCGACATCTCAAACCAAATCAACAAATTACAGGAGAGCGGCGACACCATCTCGAAAACGTCGGCAAAGCAGCTGATGAAGATTCAGAAACTCATCAAAGAGAACATCTCGCACGATGACGACTGGCACAAATTCGCCCAAAACTTCGACGTGGTCTACGAGAACTACCTCAAACGCCTCGCCGAGCGGTTCCCGCAGCTCAACATCAACGACCAGAGGCTGTGCGCATATCTGAAGATGGGTCTCAGCAGCAAGGAGATTGCCCCACTGCTCAACATGTCGTACCGCAGTGTGGAAATGGCACGTTACCGTCTGCGAAAGAAGATGGAACTGAGCCGCGAGGTGAACCTCGTCGACTTCCTGCAACGGCTGTAACACCGTGCCATTTTGCTATATTTTGGGGGCTTTTTTGCCTATTTACGTGTAAATTGTCAATCATTTTTGATGATTTTCTAAAAATTTGCCATATCTTTGTGGCAGAAAAAAGATAAAGATGGAAAAAATAGACAATCTTGACCGTAAGATTCTTGAAATCGTGATGCGAAACGCACGAATCCCGTCGAAAGACGTGGCTGTGGTATGCGGGGTGTCGCGCGCTGCCATACACCAACGCATACAGCGGATGATTGATTTGAAGGTAATCACCGGTTCGGGCTACCACGTAAACCCGAAAGTGCTTGGCTACACAACCTGCACCTACATCGGCGTGAAATTGGAGAAAGGCTCTATGTATAAGGACGTTGTGCCTGAATTGGAGAAAATACCGGAAGTTGTTGAATGCCACTTCACCACCGGCCCGTACACAATGCTGATAAAGCTTTATGCCCGCGACAATCAGCATCTCATGGAGCTCCTCAACGACAAAATCCAGATGATCCATGGTGTCGTTGCGACAGAAACCCTGATTTCGCTCGACCAAAGCATGAACCGCGAAATTCCAATACACTACGAAGAATAGCGTTTCAACGCCTAAAAAAGACATAAAAGCGCGCCGAATGCCGGTGCGCTTTTATTTTACGCTGATTGCCAGAAGCCGCACCCATCAGCTTACACGCCGACTCTTCCATAGCAGCGCACCTCCGGTACGCTGACCGCAAGGAGCATATCGAGTCCCAATATGCGCCGTTGCACTCCACGACGATTGGCAGCCTGCCACCGTCGCCGTCGCGCATGCCGCAAAATTTGACATGGTTTTTTTTACATCAAGCCTTTCTGCGCCGATGACAGTGTGCTGATAATCAAGCACAAAGAATTTTATTTACAAAAAACTTGGCAAAAATTTTGCAGATTTAAAAACTTGTCGTACCTTTGCAATCGCTAACAGAAAAGCAACTATCAATGGTGCGGTAGTTCAGCTGGTTAGAATACATGCCTGTCACGCATGGGGTCGCGGGTTCGAGTCCCGTCCGCACCGCAGAAATCCTGAAACGAAAGTTTCGGGATTTTTTGTTTTCCGTAGCATCTCCGCAACCCTCCAACATAAGATTTTGCGGAAATCGGCAAAAGTCGGCAAAGCAGCCATCCAAACAGCGCGATGCGCCTCCAGGGAAGTCCACAACGTATGGCAGTCGGAATCCAGACAGCACCGACATCGGGGAAGTCCACAACGTGGACTCGCTTTCAGCTAACCCCGGACGCGGTCCGGGGCATATGGATGATACAGACAAAAAAGAAAAAAGCCCGTCAATCCGACGAGCTCTGTTTCTTAGTTGCTTCGATGAAGCAACATTTACAAACCTAACATAAAACCATTATTCGAGACATTTTTCTGCGTTTCACAACGAAATAAAACTAAATTCTAATACTCCATATTATAATCGTAGTGTTTAACCATTATTCGGTTGAAAGCATCTCTTTGCTTTCGACACCACAAAGTTACAGCCATTGTCAAGCATTTCAATCGCCATATTAACGCAAATATAGGCAAATATAGATGTATAAAATTTTATATGCTTGATTAGCAATGATATAATTTTAACGAAATATAAGCAAATATAAACGATTACATCAATCGATAATGCCGATTTTCATCACGTTTTTCTCGAAAGAATCCCTGTCAATTGCACGATTTTTCATTTTGTTGCGGTAGGCATATATGGTATTGACCGAATAGCGCAGAAACTCTGCAATCTTCGACGAGTCGACAATCCCGAGGCGCAACAAGGCATAGATGCGCAATTCAGTGTTGAGCGAACCGGGAGCCTCAATCTCAAAACGCTCCTCCGGACGCAGCAAGGCGTTGACATCATCGACAAACGTGGTGTAGATTTTAAGGAATGTATTGTCAAACTCCTTATAGAACGTAGAGTGCTGCTCATCGCTGAATTTCTGCGACTTCATCATCTTCACCAAATCATCCACCTGTCCCGACACAAGCTTACGGTTGACCAACTTAGTAAACGAGTCGAGGCGCTTCATATATATAGAGCACAGTTCAAGGAACTGCCCCATATACTCATCCTTGGTCATGTTGGCCTCTTTCAGTTTCAGACGCGTGCGCGTAAGCTTCTTCATCTGATTTACAAGATAGAACACCGCCACGGCAAGTCCGATGAGAAGGAAGAAACTCACCACGATATACATCATCAGCATCCGCCCATGTTCGGCAACCTCCTCACGATGCTGCGACTCGATTACCGGCAGCAGCCCCGACACATTATAGACACGCATCTGCGCGTTGCAGAACGCCGCGTCCTCGAGCGACGTAAAAATATAACGATAGGCGCGGTCGATGTCGCCCTCTCCGTAAAGAATCATGGACAAGTCGAAAATCGACTGGTTTTCCTTCACCGCGCACATAATATCGCTGATCGCCGAGAGCGCAAAATAGCGCACACTCTCCTCCGACTTCCCCTCCGACCTGTAAATCTTCGCCAGAAACGCACAGGCAACAGCGAAATCATTGCCGTCGCGGCGCAACGACGGAATCAGGTCGACAAGAATCATCTTAGCCACCGCCTGCTTGCCGTCGGCCATCGCCTGCTCCGCCTCATAAAGCCTACGCGTGTTGGAGCTGACGGGCAGCGACTCAATCCATTTTTTTCTAAACGCCACAGTATTGGAGTAATAGCGGTCGTAGAAAAGCCCGCCCTCCGTAGAGCCATTGAGAGAGAAAGAGTAGATGCGATAGCCACTTTCGTAGAACTCCGGCAGCAACGTGTCGGGAATCTCCATGTGCGAAATCGCCTTGAAGTCGCTGTAGGCCTCAGCATAATAGCCCGCGATAACCTCCGAGCGCACTTTTTTCATTCTCACGAGCAGCGAGTCGGCAGGCGAAGACGCCAACTCGGCAGCCTTGTCATAATAGAAAATCGCGGAGTCTGCCTTGAAAAGCGTATACTCCTTACCCAGTTTCATGTAGGAGGAAAACGACGGACGCGAGGCAACCGCCCGTTTTTCTTTGTCGATGCGCGCATACTTCCTGCCCTCAAACATTTTTTTAAGGCCAATGTAGCGGTCAAGGCTGTCGAGCTCAGGCACCGACACCGCCACAGCGGTCTGCACGGTGACAAAGAGCAAAAACAGCGAAAGTGCCAATCTAAATTTAGACATAAGGAAAATATAAATGGTTTAAAATGTTAGTTTATTACGTGACAAAGATATAGCCTTCTTCTGAATAAACCAAATTATAAACATATTTTGTAAAAAACGCGTTGCATTCCAACCATTCTCCACAACGAGTTTCGCCCCTCATTCACATAATAAGCCAATTTTTACTATCTTTGTATAAATAAAAAAATTAAAGATGAGCGGAGAAAAGGAAAAGAAACTATTCATAGAGACCTATGGCTGCCAGATGAACGTGGCAGACAGTGAAGTTATAGCATCAGTGATGAAAATTGCCGGCTACGAGCCGACAGACGCGATTGAGGACGCCGACGCCGTGTTTCTCAACACCTGCTCGATACGCGACAACGCAGAGCAGAAAATCTTCTCACGCCTGGACTACTTTGCCTCGCTCCGCAAGAAGCGCAAGTCGAGATTGGTGCTTGGCGTGCTGGGATGCATGGCAGAGCGCGTGAAAGACGAGCTTATTGCCAACCACGGTGTAGACATTGTGGCCGGACCCGATGCCTACCTGTCGCTACCCGACCTTGTGGCGGCTGCCGAACTTGGCGAAAAAGCCATCAACATCCAACTCTCGACCACAGAAACATACCGCGACGTCATCCCGCAACGCATCGGCCACAACCGCATAAGCGGATATATCAGCATCATGCGCGGATGCAACAACTTCTGCTCCTACTGCATCGTGCCCTACACCAGAGGCCGCGAGCGCAGCCGCGAGCCACGCAGCATCCTCAACGAACTTGCCGACATGCAGGCAAAAGGCTTCAAGGAAGTAGTGCTGCTCGGACAAAACGTCAACTCCTACCACTACGTTGGCGAAGACGGAGCCGTGGTTGGTTTCGCCGATCTGCTCAGAATCGTTGCCGAAGCCGCGCCGGAGATGCGAGTGCGCTTCACCACGTCGCACCCGAAAGACATGACAGATGAAATCATCAACGTAATCGCCACCGTGCCAAACGTATGCAAGCACATCCACCTGCCTGTGCAGTCGGGAAGCAACAAAGTGCTCAAGGCGATGAACCGCAAATACACCCGCGAATGGTATCTTGACCGCATCGCAGCCATCCGCCGCGCCATGCCCGACTGCGGCATCACCACCGACATGTTTACTGGCTTCCACGACGAGACGGAAGAGGATTTCGAGGAGACACTGAGTCTGATGCGCGAAGTGGTGTTCGACAGCGCGTTCATGTTCAAATACTCCGAGCGTCCCGGCACATTCGCGTCAAAAAACCTCCCCGACAACGTGCCTGAAGAGGTTAAAATCGACCGTCTCAACCGCATGATAGCATTGCAGAACGAGCTGTCGGCGGAAAGCTACCGACGCGACATAGGAAAAACTTTCGAAGTGCTTGTCGAAGGCACATCGAAACGCTCCCGCGAACAATTGTTCGGACGCAACGAGCAAAACAAAGTAATCGTGTTCCCGCGCGGCAACCACCACATAGGCGACCGCGTCATGGTGACCGTGGAGAGCGCGTCGTCGGCCACGCTAATCGGAAAAGAAGCTTAAGCTATGGACAAATATATATTCAAAATCACAGCAAAAAACTCCCAACCAAGCATTTGGAGGATTTTGTCGGTTCCCGTCCATTACGATTTCGACCACTTCCACTTCTTAATCCAGGCAGCGTTCGACTTGAGCGGAATATTTGACTTCCAGTTTGTGAAAGGATTCCACAAGCCAAGTTTTGAATGCTTCAGATTCTCTCCCGACGACGATGTGGAGGTAATGCAGTCGGAAGGATGCAAAGATGCCGAAAAAACGGCACTCAATGACTTTTTCTCAACAGACGACACTCTGAGGTACGACTCGGGCGAATTGTCGTTCGAAATAAAGCTCATGGGATTAAAGGGCTCGGATTTTCCGTATGCCCATCTCGAGGATGGCGAAGGCAAGATTCTCTGCGAAATGTGTGGCGGCATCTACGGACAGCTAATGGTGCAGGAGGCGTTGGCCAAATATCCCAACGAGCCTATCGCCCAGTATGCCCGAAAGATGCTGAAGAAGAAGCGAAACGCGAAAATCGATTTTTCCTTCACATACAAAGACCTGAACGACTGCAACCGCACAATCCACAAATTCGAGATAGCGTCAATGCTGATTCCGAAGGATGACTGGGACGACTACGATTCTTCTGAAATGGGATTCGTGTCGGACGATGAATATCTCGACATAATCAACGAACGGGTACGCAACCAACAAATCGGCTTGGACAAAGACCTGCTCAACTGACACCTGCAGACGTCGCAAAAAAAGAGATTTGCCAACGTGAAAAAAGCATAAAATGTTGACAAACGGCATCTCCAGGTTGTAACTTTGCACAAATTAATTGACTATGGCAAAACAACAGAAATCAAAAATATCCTATTTCCAGTCAAACATCACAGCCACCGTAAGCGTGGCGTTAGTGCTGATATTGATTGGCGTGACAGCGTTTCTCGGCCTGTCGGCACGCACAATGAGCCGCGAACTTAAAGAAAATATGGGCTTCAGCATTGTGCTCAAAACCGATGCCACCGACGCCGACATCGCAGGGCTGAAAGCAATCTTCGCCAAAGCCCCGTACGTCGCCAAGGCCACATTCATCTCAAAAGACCAGGCCTTGGAACAATGGAAAAAAGACACCGGAGAAAATCTTGTAGAGACTTTCGGCGTCAACCCTCTCAGCGCGGAGTTTCAGGTCAACGTCAAAGCCAACTATGCGGAAATAGGCAAGCTAAAGAGCATACAGGCACAGCTGATGCATCAAAGCGGAGTGGAGGACATTGCCCTTTATGAAACCGAGGTCGAGACCACCAACAAAAACATCGGCAACATCACCATCGTGCTGCTTTTCGTGGCGGCTTTGCTCGTGTTTATCTCCTTCGCGCTGATAAACAACACCGTGCGCCTCACCGTCTACTCCCGACGATTCCTCATCCACACGATGAAACTCGTGGGAGCGAAGCCCGGCTTCATCCGCCGTCCGTTCGTGGTGCAGAACATGCTTAACGGACTGATTGCCGCAGCAGTGGCGTGCCTCGTGTTTGTCGGCTCATACTTCGCGGCGCAAGACATCGTCGGCGGACTTGTGGGCACTATGTTCAACGAGCTGGAAGTTGCCGCCGTATTTGTCGGGCTGGCGCTTGCCGGAGTGGTGATTTGCGGCATTGCGGCGTTCTTTGCCGCCAACAAATACATCCACCTCAACTACGACGACTTGTTCAAACGATAAAAAAAACACAGAAATAAATATGAAAGAAATAAAGAAAGAAAAGAAAACCGACACACGTCCGCTCGGAAAAGAGAACTTCATCCTCATGGGCGTGTCGGTGGCATTGATTGTCATCGGATTTTTGCTGATGGGCGGCGGCGCAACTACCGAAGAAACGTTCAACCCCGACATCTTCAGCACAATGCGCACAGCCGTAGGTCCGGGCATCTCGTTCATCGGCTTTGTAATTATGTTTTTTGCGATATTATATAAAAAGAAAAAATAAATCAAATGGATTGGATACAAGCACTCTTGCTCGGACTCGTGCAAGGACTCACTGAATACCTCCCTGTCAGCAGCAGCGGACACCTCGCAATCGGCAGCGCCCTGTTTGGCATCGAGGGTGAAGAAAACCTCGCTTTCACTGTTATCGTACACGTTGCCACCGTGTTCAGCACACTCGTGATTCTCTGGAAAGAAATCAGCTGGATATTCAAAGGCTTGGCACAATGCCGCATGAACGACGAGACCCGCTATTTCATCAACATCGTCATCTCGATGATTCCTGTGGGCATCGTAGGCGTGTTCTTCAAAGGCTATGTTGAAGAAATATTCGGCAGCGGACTTGCAATAGTAGGCTCCATGCTGCTCGTGACAGCGCTGCTGCTCACGTTCTCTTATTTCGCAAAACCTCGTCAGAAAGCAAACATCTCGATGCGCGACGCCTTCATCATCGGTCTGGCACAAGCAGTGGCGGTGCTCCCCGGACTCTCCCGTTCAGGCTCCACCATCGCCACAGGTCTGCTTCTCGGCAACAGCAAAGAAAAACTGGCGCAGTTCTCATTCATCATGGTCATCCCTCCGATTCTCGGCGAAGCCCTTCTCGATGTGGTCAAGATGCTCCACGGCAGCGCCGACAGCATGCTGCAGAGCGTGGCTCCGCTGTCGCTCATTGTCGGATTTCTCGCAGCGTTCATCTCAGGCTGCGTGGCCTGCAAATGGATGATCAGCATCGTGAAACGCGGCAAACTGATATATTTCGCCATCTACTGCGCCCTGGCAGGCGCCGCAACATTGATTTTCAACTTCATTTAACCGAAAAGAGATGCTGCATCCCGTAGAAGGAGAAATTTTTTACGTTGACAAACCGCTGACCTGGACATCGTTCGACGTTGTCAAGCGAGTGCGCGGAGAACTGAGCCGCCGCACGAAGATAAAGAAACTGAAAGTGGGACACGCCGGCACGCTCGACCCGCTCGCAACCGGTGTGATGGTAATCGTCACCGGACGCGCCACAAAGCGCATCGAGGAGCTGCAAGCCCACGTCAAAGAATATGAGGCGACAATACGCCTTGGCGCCACAACCCCAAGCTTCGACCTTGAGACAGAAATCGACACCGAATACCCGTGGGAGCATATCGACCGCACGGCTGTAGAAGAGGCGTTGAAAAAATTCACAGGGCGCATCCAGCAGGTGCCGCCAGCCTTCTCGGCATGCAAGGTCGACGGCAAGCGCGCATACAAGATGGCGCGCAAAGGCAAGGAGGTTGAAATCAAACCTAAAGAACTTGTAATCGACGAGATAGAACTGCTGTCGTTCGACCTGCCGGAAATCCGCATACGCGTGGTGTGCAGCAAAGGCACCTATATCCGTGCCCTTGCCCGCGACATCGGTGAAGCTCTCGGCAGCGGTGCGCATCTGACAGCGCTGCGGCGCACACGCGTCGGCGACATCCGCGTTGAGCAATGCGAATCGGTGCCCAGCCTCATCGCGCGGCTGAAAGAAGAGGAGTTTGAGCTCCCCGAAGAAATGAGAAAAGAAGAAAATAAGAAAGAATAAAACGAAGGATCTATGAAGTTGTCACAATTCAAATTCAAACTTCCTGAAGAACTGATTGCCCAGACACCGTCAGAGGAACGCGACGAGGCGCGCATGATGGTGCTGCACAAAAAAACAGGAGAAATCGAGCACAAAGTTTTCAAGGACATCATCGACTATTTCGACGATGGCGACTTGATGCTTCTCAACGACACGAAAGTGTTTCCCGCTCGTCTATACGGAAATAAGGAAAAAACAAACGCGCGCATCGAGGTGTTTCTGCTGCGCGAGCTCAACGAAGAGCACAAGCTCTGGGACGTGCTTGTGGAGCCGGCTCGCAAAATTCGCATCGGCAACAAGCTGTATTTCGGCGAAGACGACTCAATGGTAGCCGAGGTGATTGACAACACCACTTCGCGCGGACGCACGCTGCGCTTCCTCTACGACGGGTCGCACGACGAATTCAAAGAGGCTTTGTTCAAACTCGGACAGACACCGCTGCCGCTCTATATCAACCGCGAGCCTACGCCTGAAGACGAGGAACGCTTCCAATGCATCTACGCCAAAAACGAAGGTGCCGTAGTGGCTCCCGCTGCCGGCTTGCACTTCAGCCGCGAGGTGATGAAGCGCATGGAAATCAAAGGCATCGACTACGACTTCCTAACGTTGCACTTCGGTTTGGGCAACTTCCGCGAAATCGACGTGGAAGACCTCACCAAGCACCGCATGGACTCCGAACAGATGGAAATCACCGCCGACCTTGTGAAGAAAGTCAACGAGACAAAGGACAAAGAGCGCCAAGTGTGTGCCGTCGGCACATCGACCCTGCGCGCCATTGAAACCGCCATCAGCATGAACGGACACATCAAGGAATACAGCGGATGGACAAACAAATTCATCTTCCCGCCCTACGACTTCGAGGTGTGCAACGCACTGGTGAGCAACTTCCACATGCCCTACTCCACAATGCTTATGATGGTGGCTGCATTCGGCGACTATGAGAAGGTGATGAACGCCTACGACGTGGCTGTAAAAGAAAAATATCGTTTCGGTGTCTACGGCGACGCCATGTTGATTATCTAAGCCACAATATGGAACTTCTGAAACAACGCATCCTTCAAGACGGACGCTCGCTGCCTGGAGGCATTCTGAAAGTGGACAGCTTTCTGAACCACCAACTCGACCCCAACCTGATGTATAAATTGGCGGAAGAGTTCGCACGACTGTTTGCCGACAAGAAAATCAACAAGATAGTGACCATCGAGGCTTCAGGCATCGCGCCGGCAATAATGCTCGGATACCAAATGCAACTACCGGTGGTGTTCATCAAGAAAAAGCAGCCCAAGACAATGGACAACATGCTCGTGTCGGAAGTGCGCTCGTTCACGAAAAACCGCGTGTACACGGTCTGCATCAGCAACAGTTTCCTGACTGCCGACGACCACGTGCTTTTCATCGACGACTTCCTTGCATACGGCAACGCGGCAATGGGTATGATTGACCTTGCCCGACAGGCCGGCGCCACAATCGAGGGCATGGGATTCATCATTGAGAAAGGTTTTCAAGGCGGCGGCGACAAGCTCCGCGAGGCAGGCTACAACGTGCATAGCCTCGCCATCATCGACAGCCTCGACAATTGCGAAATCTCATTCAGATAACATTCTGATTAAAAGCATATAACAAAAAGAATGGCAACCATCGCGGGTTGTCATTCTTTTTTATTTCCTGTTTGATATAAACAAGAAAAGACGTAACTTTGCACATAGCGGAACGGATTTACTGACAGCAATGAGCATAACTTCCATCATACGACCATTTTTCATGCGCCGCGTGCGGCAGATTGAGCGATTTTCGGACGAATGCCACGAGATTCAGCTGCAACAGCTGACGCAGCTTCTCGACGAGGCTAAAAACACCGAATATGGCAAAAAGCACGGCTTCGCACGCCTGCAGGACATCAACGATTTCAAAAAGGCGGTGCCGCTGGTACGCTACGAAGACCTGCGCCCATACATAATGCAGATGGTCGAAGGAAAGAGCGACGTGCTGTGGCGCGGCGTAACCCGCAATTTCGCCCAATCGTCGGGCACGTCCGACGGCAAAAGCAAGTATGTGCCCATTACAAAAGAATCGTTCTCCAGATGCCACTACCGTGGCGGTGTCGACTGCGTGGCGCTCTATCTGGCAATGAATCCCCAAAGCCGCATTTTCGACGGCAAGGCATTCATCCTCGGAGGCAGCTACGCCAACGAGCTGCACCTGCGGAAAGACGTGGTGGTGGGCGACCTGTCGGCAAACCTTATCAACAACATCAACCCGCTTGCCAACCTTGTGCGCATCCCCGACAAGCAGACCGCACTCATGGAAGACTGGAGCAAGAAGCTGCCGGCTCTTGTAGAGGCAAGCCGTCGACAGAACGTGACCAACATCTCCGGCGTGCCGTCGTGGTTTCTGTCGGTGATAAAAGAAGTGATGCGCAGGGAGGGTGTCGAGTCAATCCACGACGTGTGGCACAATCTGGAAGTGTTTTTCCACGGAGGCATCAGCTTCAAGCCCTACCGCAGTCAATATGAGAGCATCACCGACAAGACAAAGATGCACTTCGTGGAGACCTACAACGCCTCCGAAGGATTTTTCGCCGTGCAGTCGTCGCCCGACTCTCCGGCAATGCTCCTGCTGCTCGACCTCGGTGTGTTCTACGAATTCATACCGCTGTCTGACGTCGACAGCGACAACCCGCAGACACTGACCGCGCGCGACGTGGAGCCGGGACACACCTACGAACTCGTAATCACCGCCTGCAACGGTCTGTGGCGATACCGCATCGGCGACACCGTGCGCGTGGAGCAGACCATGCCGCTGAAAATAACAATCGCCGGACGCACCAAGCATTTCATCAATGCTTTCGGCGAGGAACTGATGGTGCACAACGCCGACGCGGCGATTGAGCGGGCGTGCCGGCAAACGGGTGCGGCGGTGGCAAACTACACCGTGGCTCCGGTCTATGCCACCGCAACAACAAAAGGCCGTCACGAATGGCTCATCGAGTTTGACCGCCGTCCTGCCGACATGGAGGCGTTTGCCGACCTTCTCGACCGATGTCTGCAACAAGAGAACTCCGACTATGAGGCGAAGCGATTCCAAGACATTTTCATCGACCGTCTGTCAATCGTGGAGGCTCGCCGTGGTCTCTTCGACGACTGGTTGCTGCAACGCAGCGGAAAGCTCGGCGGACAGCGCAAGATACCACGCCTCTACAACTCGCGCGACATCATCGACAGTATGCTTGAAATAAATAAACAATCAAAAAAATAGAACTCCTATGAAAAAATTTCTTCTGACATTCACTTTGATCCTGCTCTCGCTCACAGCCTCGGCAGATCTCAAATACGTATTCCTGTTTATCGGCGACGGTATGGGTATGGGCCATGTGATGGCTGCAGAGACCTACAACCGGCGCGTGCTCGGCAGCCCCGACAACATCCTGATGATGCAGTTTCCCGTGTCGTCGTTTGCGCTGACCTACTCCGCCAACAGCTCGATAACCGACTCAGCGGCGGCTGGAACGGCTCTTGCCACAGGCATTAAGACCAACAACTCGATGATTGGCATGAACGCCGACACCGTGGCGGTGGAAAGCGTGGCTACACAACTGAAACGCCAGGGATGGGGCGTGGGAATAATCACGTCGGTGGCGTTTGACGACGCTACGCCGGCTGCCCACTTCGCTCACCAGCCACACCGCAAGATGTGGAAGGAAATCAACCACGACGGCGCTCGCAGCAACTTCGACTTCATCGGCGGCATGTACACGCTGATGGCACGCAATGGCGAAGACGCCTGCAACAAGGTATTTGACGACTACCGCGCCAACGGCTACAACGTGGTGTCGGGAATGGACGCCTTGAAAAAGGCTGTGGGAGGCAAGAAGATTCTCGCTTCATTCGGCAGCCCGTCGGAGAGCACCGACTTCCCTTACACCATCGACAGCATCCCCGGCGCGCCCACCCTGCGCCAGCTCACGGCTGAATGCCTGCAGCACATGATTGCTGTCAGCCCCGCCCATTTCTTCATGATGGTGGAAGGCGGCAACATCGACCATGCCGCGCATGCAAACGACGGAGCGACAGTGGTTAAGGAAGTGCTCAACTTCCAGGAGTCAATCCGCGTGGCATACGATTTCTATGTCCAGCATCCCGACGAGACGCTTATCGTCATCACTGCCGACCACGACACCGGCGGCATGACAATCGGTGTGGACAAGGGCAACAACAACCCTACATTTGCCGACATCGACTGGCGACGCATGTCGAAAGGACGTTTCCAGGACTACTGCACACAGCACACCGACCTTACGTGGGACGCCGTGAAGGAAGTGATGGCTGAGAATCTCGGCCTGTGGAGCCACATCCCGGTGTCGGAGAGCGAGGAAGCGGCGCTGAAGGCTTCGTTCAACGAGTTCAAGAACAACGCCGCAGCAACCGACAAGACGCTGTATAAAGACTTCAGCCGTTTCTCCTCCGACGTGTTCAGTCTCGTGAACCGCAAAAACGGAATCGGATTCACCACCTACAGCCACACGGGAAACCCAGTGCCGGTGTTTGCTGTGGGAAAAGGATGCGAGCTGTTCTCGGAAATCAACAACAATATCGAAATTCCGCGGAGATTCCGCAAACTTCTTAATCTGGAGGAAAAATAATGAAAAAGTTAGTCGTTCTCACCGGCGCTGGAATCAGCGCCGAGAGCGGACTGTCGACATTCCGCGACGCCGATGGCTTGTGGAACAACTACCCTGTGATGGACGTGGCGAGCCACGACGGTTTCGTGCGCAATCCGGCGCTTATCCACTCGTTCTACAACGGCCTGCGCCGGCAATTGCTCGACAAGAAGCCGAATGCCGCCCACCTCGGCCTTAAAGAGCTTGAAAAGGACTTCGACGTGAGAATCATCACGCAAAACGTCGACGACCTGCACGAACGCGCTGGAAGCAGCCACGTGCTGCACCTGCACGGCGAACTTATGAAAGTGCGGTCGATGACCCACGAGGAGCGCGTATACACCCTCTCGCCCGACAACATTGAGACATCGGTCGACACGCGCGACGAGTATGGCGACCCTGTGAGGCCGCACATCGTGTTCTTCCAGGAGGCTGTGCCCAACTTCGACCCGGCTGTGAAAATTGCCCAGGAGGCCGACATCTTTGTGGTTATCGGCACATCGCTCAACGTCTATCCTGCCGCCGGACTGCTCTTCTACGCGCCAAAGAACGCGCCCATCTACTATATCGACCCTCGCCCGGCTGCAATTCCGGAGGGCGTGGGCAACGTCACGGTGATAGCCGAACCGGCGACTGTCGGCGTCAAAGAACTAATCGAAAAACTTAAAAACCAATGATGAACTACATCGTAGGCATAGGTGAGATCTTGTGGGATATGCTTCCCGAGGGAAAACAACTCGGGGGCGCTCCCGCAAATTTCGCATTCCACGCATCGCAGGCCGGTATGCACGGCATCGTATTAAGCGCAATCGGATTTGACAGCCTCGGGGCTGAAACTTACGATATGCTTGTCAAACTCGACCTTGACAACATCCTGATTGACTCCGACTTGCCAACGTCGACCGTAAACGTCGCTATCGACGCCAACGGCATTCCGCATTACGAGATAACAGAAAATGTGGCATGGGACGAACTTGCTTTTGTCCGGTCGTTCAAGGAGATAGCCGAGGAAGCGAGTGCCGCATGCTTCGGCACGCTGGCTCAACGCTCAAAGATGTCGCACGATGCCATCCATGCCTTTCTGCGCGCCATGCCCGACGGCAGTCTGAAGGTGTTTGACATCAACCTGCGTCAAAACTACTATAGCAAAGACATAATCGAAGAATCGTTACGCATAGCCAACGTACTGAAACTCAACGATGAGGAAATCGAGACGCTGACACCGATGCTGAATCTCGGCGACGATGGCTACGAGGCCAGATGCCGGCAGATTATCGACAGCTACAACCTGAAACTTGTGGTGCTGACGTGCGGAGCCAACGGCAGTTACGTGTTCGTTGCCGACGGTGAGTCATCGTTTTTGCCTACACCGAAAGTCAAAGTGGTCGACACCGTTGGCGCCGGCGACTCGTTTACAGCCACTTTTGTCGCCTCGCTCGTAAAAGGCGAAACCATAGCCGAAGCCCATAAAAAGGCTGTCGATTTGGCGGCTTTCGTATGCACCAAACATGGCGCAATGCCCAAACTCCGGTGATTTTTTCAACAATTCACCGAACAAAATCGTCACAACTCACCGAACAAAATCGTCACAATTCACCGAACAAAATCGTCACAATTCACCGAAAATTTGACTAAACTATTGTTTTACTGAAAATAAGGCATTATCTTTACATCCCCAATTTTTACGATATGAAAAATTACAAACACAGAATCGCAGACAATTTATTAAGCCGAAAACTACTCGGCAAAGGGGCTGTTCTGATAGAAGGACCCAAGTGGTGTGGCAAAACCACTACCGCCAAACAATTGTCCAAAAGTTTTCTTGACCTTGGGAATCCAGCCGTGCTGAAACAAAGCGCCCAAATAATCGATTTGAAACCAAGCGCGCTGCTTGAAGGCGACACACCCCGCCTAATTGATGAATGGCAAACCCTGCCTCCCATCTGGGACGCCATACGCAACGAAGTAGATAACCGTGGGATGCCATCTCAATTCATCCTAACCGGATCTTCTGTACTGCCTCTTGCCAACAGCACTGTGCATAGCGGCACTGGCAGGTTCTCACGCATCAAAATGCGTCCTATGAGTTTATTTGAATCAGGAGAATCAAACGGAACGGTCAGCATTGGAGATTTGTTCAATGGCAAAACACTTTCCTTCCAAGAAAACAGCCTTGACATCGACGATTTAGCGTTTCTCACATGCCGCGGAGGATGGCCTTGGGCTACACTGTTGCAAAAAGAAATTGCCCTCGACCAGGCTTTAGACTATTTCGATTCTGTAACGAGTTCCGACATTCAACGTGTAGACAACACAAAACGCAGCCAAGAACGCACCAAACTATTGATGCGGTCGTATGCTCGCAACATTTCCCAACAAGTGCCGTTTACAACCATCAGAAAAGACATGCTGTCAAACGATTCTCAAACCCTCGATGAAGATACGGTTGCCGATTATGTCAATGCGTTGAAAAAATTATTTGTAATAGAAGATTTGCCGGCATGGAATCCCAATATCCGAAGCAAAGCGGCTATCAGGACAAGCGACACTCGCTATTTTGTTGACCCAAGCATTGGAACTGCGGCTTTGGGTCTCGGTCCAACCGACTTGGTCAACGACCTGCAATCTTTCGGTCTATTCTTTGAAAATTTAGCGACACGTGACTTGCGAGTATATGCAGACGCTCTTGATGGAGAACTTTTCCATTACCGCGACAGCAGAGGTCTGGAATGCGACTCCGTATTGCACCGACGCAACGGGAGTTACGCTCTTATGGAAATAAAACTTGGCGGCGAGAAAAACATTGAGGAAGGCGCCAACAATTTGCTGACGTTTGCAAACGACATTGATACAAACAAAATGCCAAAGCCTTCATTCATGGCTGTAATCATCGGTGTGGGGAAATATGCATATCAACGCAAGGACGGGGTCTTTGTCATACCGATAGGATGCCTTAAGCCATAATGCCACCTATCAGGCGCACACAACCGCACCCTGCGCAATATCTCGAAACTTTCACCTTCCTCAAGCCGCACACTCCACCGAAGCGAGCCGACTCACTTTTTTGTGGCAAATGCGGCGAAGAAGAACGAGAGCAGGCTTCCGGCGAGAAACACTATTCCGGTGGTTGTCAGCATATCGCCAAGCCCTACCAACGGCGACACAAGTCCGCCAAAAGCAAATCCCGCGGCTCCGAACACGGCTGAAGCCGTGCCTGCATTGTCGCGCGCAAGATTCATGGCAAGCGTGGTGGTCGACGTAAATGTCAGCCCAAGCGAGAAGAGTATGGCAAACAGCAGCGCCTCGTATACCCAGAACGGCGCCGACAGTGTGAGTGCAGCAAATTCAGCGGCAGAAAACGCCACCATCAGTAGACTCCCGTAAAACGTGGCGCTCTCCGTGCGACGGAACTTGACCGACAACGCCGCGGCAATGCCGATAGCGACCGAATTGACGGCAAAAAACGCGCTGAAGACAAGCGGAGAGAAGCCATAGTGCTGCTGCATGATAAACGGCAAGGAGGCGATGTTGCCGAAAAGCACTCCGCTGGCGCATCCAAACTGCAACACATAAAACAGGAACTCCTTGTTTCCAAGCACCTTGCCGAAATTGAGTGCCAACCGCTTCAGCCCCTCATCGGAACGCCGTGCGGCAGGCAGCGTCTCGCGATATGCCACCTCGGCGGCAAGCAGGATGAAGCCAATGCACAGCAGGATGATGAATATGCCCTGCCAACCGATGATGTCGGTGAAGAATCCGCCGGCGACAGGCGCAGCAACAGGTGCTATTCCATTGATGGCTCCGACAATCGCCATTGCCTTTGCAAGCTCGCGCCCCGAGAACTTGTCGGCGGCGACAGACCGCGAAATCACGATGCCTCCCGACGCACCGATGCCCTGCAGAAGCCGCAATGCCACAAACCAATGTATTGTGGGCGAGAATATACAGCCTATGGTTGAAAGGATAAACACCGCCATCGAGACGAGCAGCAGCGGACGGCGGCCGTACTTGTCGCTCAATGTCCCGAACAGAAGCTGTCCGGCGGCGAGACCTATCATACTGAATGTCAAACCCAGCTGCACCATCGGCATCGAGGTGTGGAAACATTCGGTCATTGCCGGCAATGCCGGCAGATACATATCGGTCACCAACGGGCCGAACGCCGTGAGCGAGCCGAGAAGCAAGTAAAGAAACGTGACTGAATTCTGTCTCATCACATCAATTTCTCCAAGCGTTTTGACAGCAACGCGAGAACTATCGCCGCAGCGAAACTCATCCATACGAATATCATGAAGAAGTCGCTCAAATCGGCAATCTGATAGCCTAAAAACGACGTTATCTTTCCGTCGGCTGGATACAGTCCGCTAAGCACGCCGGCAAGCTTGTTGGCGGCGGCGGAACTCAGACACCACACGCCCATCAGCAACGACGAGAACCGCGCAGGCGACAGGCGGTTTACGATTGAGAGTCCGATAGGCTCCAGGCAAAGCTCGCCGAGAGTCTGCATGAAATACAGCGTCGTGAGCCACATAATGCTTACTTTCAACGCCGGATCCAGATTGTCGACACCGAAGGCAATCACAAGATAGCCCACACCGAGCAACGCCAATCCGATGGCTTGCTTCATTGTGGCGGCAGGCTCCTTTCCGTGGCGGCGGAGGAAATCCCAAAGAATGTTGAACACCGGCACAAGCAACACGATGAAAATCGGGTTGAACGACTGGAAGTAGGATGCTGGCATCTCCCATCCGAGAATGTTGCGGTCGGTCTGCTCGTCGGCAAAGAACGTGAGCGACGCGCCCGATTGCTCGTATGCCGCCCAGAAGAATATCACGAAGAAGGTGATGGCATAAATCACGCCGATGCGCTTGCGCTCGATTGTCGTAAGCGAGCCGTCGGTGATTATCATCACCGGAATGGTGATCGACACTGAATATATCGCCGCGCCGATAATGTCGCTTCCGCCAACACAGAACGCCGCGAACAAAGCCACACACAGCACAGCCATCGCCGCCGAAAACCATGCCGGACGCTTATTTGCCTCTCCCTGCTTTTTCTCCGGTTTTTTCTCCGGTTTCACACCCAGCGGCTTGCCTTCGGGCGAATGCAGATAGCGGTCTTTGAAGAAGTAGAACACCAAGCCTCCGATAAGCATTCCCACCGCTGCCGACAGGAAGCTCCACTTGAATCCCTCGGGGCTCTCGCCATTGCTCACGAATCCGCACCAAAGCGGAGCGATCATCGCACCAACATTGACGCCCATATAGAAGATTGTGTATGCGGAGTCGCGGCGCGAATCGTTTTTCGCATAGAGGTCGCCGACCATTGTCGAGATGTTGGGCTTGAAGAAACCATTTCCGAGAATCAGCAGCCCGAGTCCGGCAAACATAAGCCAATAAGCCGTCGGCGAGGTATAGATGCACGCGCTGACAAACATAAGAAACTGTCCGAGAGCCATCACTGCCGAGCCGAGAAGAATCGACCGGCGGTTGCCCCAGAAGCGGTCGGCAAGATAGCCGCCGAGCAGAGGCGTCAGATACACCAATCCGGTGTAGTTGCCATAAATCTGGGAGGCGTCTTCCTTGGCAAGCGACAGGCACTTAACCATATAGAGCACAAACATTGCCCTCATTCCATAGTAACTGAACCGTTCCCACATTTCCGTCAGAAACAGCACATAAAGCCCTTTCGGGTGTCCGACATTCGCTTTTTTCATATAGTCTATCTTTTTGATTGTTGTCGCCGCACGGCGATTATTCTGCAAAAGTACACATTTTTCAAGACATAGGCTTGGCAACAGTTGCTATATTCGTAATTTATTGGTAGTTTTGCAAAGGAAGTCGGCGCCGGCTGATGCCGGCCTTTCGATTGAACATATCACAAATTGTAAACCATATAATCAATATGTCAAGAACAGAAACTGAGCTGCAAGGCGTTACTTTATTGGGATGCCAAGGCACAAAATATTCCGACCAGTACAACCCCGAGGTGCTTGAATCGTTCAAGAACAAGCATCCCGAGAATGAATATCTGGTCACGTTCACATGCCCGGAATTCACGAGCCTGTGTCCAAAGACCGGGCAGCCGGATTTCGGAAAAATCATCATCAACTACATTCCGCGTGAGGATATGGTCGAGAGCAAGAGTCTGAAGCTGTATCTTTTCAGTTTCCGCAACCACGGCGATTTCCACGAGGACTGCGTAAACATAATAATGAAGGATTTGGTGAAACTGATGAATCCACGCTACCTTGAGGTGAAAGGCATCTTCATGCCACGTGGCGGAATCTCAATCCTCCCTTTTGCAAACTATGCCGACGAGGAGCATGAGGAGATGCGCAAGGCAAGGTTGCTGGCTAATTTCACAGAAAATTTTTAAACGATGGACGAGAAAGATTCAATCATTGTGCTGTCGGGAGGAATGGACTCCGTGACGCTGCTCTACGAATTCCGTGCCAACATTGCCCTTGCCGTGACCTTCGACTACGGCTCAAACCACAACCGTCGCGAAATCGAGTTCGCCCGGATGCACTGCGAGCGTTTGGGCATAGAGCATATCGTGATTCCTTTGGATTTTATGGCTAAGTATTTCAAAAGTTCGCTGCTCGAGGGCGCGGAAGCGATACCCGAAGGAAACTACGACGACGAGAATATGAAATCCACGGTGGTGCCGTTCCGCAACGGCATAATGCTCGCTGTGGCGTGCGGACTGGCCGAGAGCCGCGGGCTGAGCCACGTGATGATTGCAAACCATGCGGGCGACCATGCCATATATCCCGACTGCCGCCCGGCGTTTGTGCGCGCCATGTCGTCGGCAATGAGTGCCGGAACCTACGACGGCATCACGGTCATGGCCCCATACACCAACGTGTCGAAGACTGAGATTGCCCGCCACGGCGCGCGGCTCGGTCTGAACTATGCCGAGACATATTCGTGCTACAAGGGCGGAGAGAAGCATTGCGGCAAATGCGGCACGTGCCGTGAGCGCATCGAGGCGCTCCACGACGCCGGGATTGAAGACCCTACGGAATACGAGGAATAATTAATTTTAGTTTTTAATGCTATGAAAATATTACCAGGACTCAATGTCACGTTCTCTTGGAAACGGGCTTTGGGCGTGACGAATGTCAAACGCTCGATTGCCCGCAAGACAGGCATTCCAACAACCCGTCAGGGATTGGAGCGCAAGATAGGAAATGCAATAATAGGTGCAATTTTTAAAAAGAAATAGAAATGAGAAGATTCAGTGTATTGGTGTTTGCGCTGCTGTGCGCAGTGCAAACACTTTTGGCAGCAAACAAGCAGGCGGAGACGTTCAACATGCAGAAGGCATACGAGGCGTTTCAGAATCAAGACTATCAGACTGCCGTCGACTGCTTGAACAAGGAGTTGGCTGACGATGCCAAAAACGGCTATGCCTATTTGTGGATGGCTATTGCCTACACAACAGTCGATGATTATGGCTCGATGCTGACAAACAGCGACAAGGCAATCCAATATTTGCCCAAAAAGGACAAGGAGAGCAGAGGAGTGGCTTTCAACTTACGGTCAAGCGCATATTCAGGTCTTGGGCAGCAAGACTTGGCTCTCGCCGACATCTCCGAGGCCATAAATCTCGACCCTAAGGACGTGGACTATCTGAACTCGCGTGCGCAAATCTATTTTGAACAATTTCAATACGAACTCGCTGACGCTGACGCAAAAAAGATAACGGAGCTTGAGCCTGGCAACCCTCTCGGCTGGCTGTGTCTTGGACGCAATGCCGATGCCCGCAAAGACTACGACAAGGCTATAGAGCATTATAATTATGCCGTGAAACTTGACAATAGCAACGCGCAGAGCTACTCGCTGCGTGCATATACCTATATCAACCAAAAACGTTGGAGCGAGGCAACCGACGATGTGGTCTCTGCCTTTTCTATCGACATTACCGACGGGGGCGCGCTTGATTGTGTCAACACTCTTGCCGATTCGGCATCGGTGGTGCTTTGCTCGAAAATGAAAATACAGGCGAAGAAAGACCCCAACAATTCGTTGTGGCCGTTCATTATAGGCGCAACCTATGAGAAACGCGGCAATATGACGGAGGCTTTGGAGTTTTTCAACAAGTCGTTTGACATAGAACCGTCGGCAGGGGCGGCACAGAGGCTGTCGGCTGCATATTCTGATGCCGACAACTTGAAGATGGCGCTCGATTTCGCCGACCGGGCAATACAGATGGACTCTACCGACACCGACGGCTTGTACAGCAAAGCAATGGCTTATTTTAAGGCACGACGATGGGAAGACGCCGACCGCGCATTGTCCATCTATCTCGATGCTGAACCGGAAAGAGCCGACGCATACTGCTATCGGGGCTTTACGCGCGACCATCTGGGGAAAACCAACGAGGCTACCGACGATTATGACACGGCTATAACCTTGCAACCGATGGTGATTTCTTATTACTTCCGTGGACGCCATTATTGGAATCTGGGCGACAAGGACAAAGCCATAGCCGATTTCAAGCAGGCTGTTGAAATGGACACCGTCCCCGATTCTGCATCACCGAGCATTATGCTTCTTGGCTATCTTGGCAGGACCGACGAGGCGGAGGCGCTGATTGCTGAAATCGGAAAGGATGCGGAATCTATGGTTTTATACAACGCTGCCTGCTACTATGCTATGTTTGGCGACAAGCAGAAAGCGGTCGACTTCCTGAACCAATCGGTCGACAAAGGTTTTCTCCGCTTGACTCTGCTTGAAAACGATTCTGACATGGACTCGATACGCAGTATGGACGGCTACAAAAAGGTCGTGGAACGGCTGAAGTCAAAACAACTGAAAATGGAGGAGGAAAATGCCGAATACACGGATCAGACCGTAGAAGTGCCTATGACGAAGGAAAGCGGTGTGTTCAAGGTGAAATGCAGCATCAACGGGTTGCCGTTGCATTTTGTGTTTGACACAGGCGCTGCCAACGTCACGATATCGGCGGTGGAAGCGGCGTTTATGTATAAGAACAACTATCTAAGCGACAAGGACTTTATGGGTTCGTCAAGTTTTCTGACCGCAAGCGGCGACATTATAGAGGGGTCGGTGGTCAATCTCCGCAATGTCAATTTCGGAGGCCTCGACATGAACAATGTAAAGGCAACTGTCGTGAAGACTCAGAATGCTCCGATATTGCTCGGACAGTCGGTGCTGAGCAGGTTGGGAAAAGTGGAGATTGACTATTCTTCTTACACAATCCGCATCACCCGCAAAGTGAAAACAACGCGATGAGATGGCTGTTGCTTGTTTTTCTTGCCGCTGCGGCAGTGGCTTGCGGCGATGCGCACCGGACGCCATCAAAGCCCGTCAAAAGCGCAACGCCCGAACAGCTCCATGCGGTGGCTGAGAAACCGGCAAAAAGCCGCACGGCGCATTGTCTCGACTCGCTGGGATATGAGAACATCGCCGAGCGCGACACGTCGATTGCAATCGATTTGATGTATGCCCGTGCCGACAATTTTGTGGGACGCGTGCTTTATGCCGACCTGCGCGAGGCATATCTGCATCCTGTGGCAATGGAGTGCTTGCTGAAAGCACAGAGGCTGCTGCGGGAGAAGCATCCGGAATACCGTCTGATTGTCTACGACGCTGCACGGCCGATGTCGGTGCAGCAACAGATGTGGGACGTGGTCAAAGGCTCGTCGAAGAGCCGCTATGTGTCGAATCCCGCACATGGAGGAGGTTTGCACAACTATGGGCTTGCCGTCGACATCAGCATCGCCGACTCGCTCGGACGGCCGTTGCCGATGGGCACGGCGGTCGACCATCTCGGCAGCGAGGCAGGCATCACCCACGAGGCGGCTCTCGTGGAGCAAGGAAAAATCACAGCACAGGAGCGCGCCAACAGGCAACTGCTGCGCAGCGTGATGAAGGAGGCGGGATTCCGCCCGTTGCCGTCGGAATGGTGGCACTTCAACTACTGCAGCCGCCAGGAGGCAAAAAAGCGTTTTAAACCGATACCCTAATCTTTAACAACAAATATATGATACGACTAAATGTATTTATTCAAGTAGAGGCCGCCAACCGCGCATCCCTGTTGGCAGAGGCGAAAGCCTTGGTGGAAAAATCCCTGAACGACGAGGGATGTGTGGCATACGACGTGTTTGAGAGCGCCACCCGTCAGAACGTAATGATGATTTGCGAGACTTGGCGTGACGAGCAGGCTCTTGCCGCTCACTCTGCCGCCCCTCATTTCGCGCTCCATGTAGGAAACATGGAAAAACTCGGCAAACTGAAATTGGAAAAATTCCAGTTCTAACCCATAGCCTCCTATAGACAAACCTGCCGGAGTTCCGTCGTTTCAACGGAGTCTCCGGCAGGTTTGCTGTTCTTTGTCGGCAGTCGCTACCCTTTCTCGGTGTCGCCGAAGTCGAGCGACTCGATGCGGTCGCGCTCACAGCGGCGTTTCGCCCAGCAGCGACGGCACATCGCCATATACTTGTCGTTGCCGCCAATCTCCACCTGTTCGCCGTCCATAACCACATTTCCGGCACGGTCGATACGCGCGTTGATGATGGTTTTGCGACCGCAGGTGCATGTTGATTTCACCTCGTCGATTGTGTCGGCAATTTCAAACAACCGCCGCGAGCCGTCAAACAGATGGCTCTGGAAGTCGGTGCGCAGACCGTAGCACAGCACGTTGACACCGAAATTGTCGACGATGCGGGCAAGCTGGTCCACCTGCTCGGGGCTAAGAAACTGCGCCTCGTCGATAAGTATCCATTCTTTCAAGCCTTCGGTGTCAAACACCTCGGTGAGCATCTTATACATGTCGCTTTCCGGATAAATCCAGCTGCACCGGCGCTCGATGCCTATGCGCGAGCGTATCACTGAGTCTTTCTCGCGGTTGTCGACAATCGGCTTCATGCAGATATAGTCCATGCCTCGCTCTTCAAAGTTGTAGGCTGTGGTGAGCAGCATGGCGGTCTTGGCGGAACCCATAGTTCCGTAACGGAAGTATAGCTTACCCCTTCGGATAGGATTTTCGTAGTTCATTTCGGTTTGTTGGTTTTGTAAATTCATTTTCGTGGCTGTCCGGCTATGGCTGGTGCGGCTGTCCGGTGCCGCCGTCCTTGAGGTCGCGGATTTTTGCCTTCACCTTGCTCTTGTCGAAGCCTTCGCCATAGATGGTGTTTACGTTGCCCTGCGACACAAAGGCATTGGGGTCGATGGAATAGATTATGCGGTAAACCTGCAGCGCTTCCGACTTACGGCTGAATATCAGCAGCATTTTCACCTCCTGCTTCGTATACCATCCGGTGCCTTCAAGAATCGTGCATCCACGGTGCATCTCGGCGTTGACTGCGGTGGCTATGGCGCTCCATTTCTTTGAGAACACGGAGAACTGCACTGCCTGCTTGTTGTTGTTCACCACCATGTCGCACATGTACGACAGGAATATCAGCACCACATAGCCGTAGACCACCGGCTCGATGTTGTACTTTATGAAATATGATGAGGAAATGACAAACAGGTCAACATAGAGAATCATACGCCCTACGGAAATCTGACGGTATTTCGACACCATCGCAGCCACGATGTCGGTGCCGCCGGTGCTGCCGTTGTGGGTGAACGCCAGGCCCGTTCCCACACCACACAGCACGGCTCCGATAATGCAGCTGAGCAGGATGTCGTGCTCAAGAAAAACCGGATGTGACTTGAAAAACATCTGTGCGATGAGCATGAAGAGGCTGAGTCCCGACGCGCCGTAGATGGTTTTAAGCACAAAGCCGCGCCCCACGATACGATAGGCTATCGAGAGAAGTATGATGTTGAGAGTATAGAAAGAATATGCCACCGGGATACCTGTCTTGAAGAAAATCAAGGCTGCGATACCCGCGAGACCGCCAGTGATAACCCCGTGCGGCAAAATAAATCCACAGAATCCAACTGCATATAATATCAATCCAAGTGTGATGATGCTGTAATCTTTTGTGGTGTGCCAAACGGCATCTCTCGTTATTTTCATATCGTGTTCAATTTTTTGCAAAAATACACAATTTCTTCAATCAACGTCTATCTAAAAACATTAATTATTTCTGAAATCTCTGAAATATCGGTTTCCGTCAAATGCTCGGCTATCGGAATGCTCACACACTCTGCCGCGATGCGCTCGGCAACTGGCAGCGCGCTGTTGGCAAGACCGGCATAGCACGGCTGCAGATGTGGTGGCACGGCATAGTGCACATCGGTAGGCACTCCGTTGTCCGACAAGAATTTACGAAACTCATCACGGCGTCCGTCGGCTACGAGCACCACATACTGATGCCACACGTTGCCCGGCAGCTTCTTCGGTTTGCGTAGCAGCGGATTGGCGATTTCGCGGTCGTAGACGGCCGCATTGCGCCGGCGTGCGCCGGAGATGTCTGCCAGGTGCTGCAGCTTGACGCTCAGCACTGCCGCCTGCAGTTCGTCCATGCGGCAGTTCAGCCCTTGATAGATGTTATGGTAGCGTCTGTCGGAGCCATAGTTTGCGATGGCTCTGACAGCGTCGGCAAGCGCCTCGTCGTTTGTGGTCACGGCTCCGGCATCGCCCATCGCCCCGACATTTTTTGTGGGATAGAAACTGAAAGCCGCCGCATCGCCGAGTCCGCCAGTTATGCCGGTGCCGTTCAGGCCTCGGCACGTGGTCGTGGCGCCGATTGCCTGCGCGTTGTCCTCCACAATCTTGAGATTGTGTTTCCGGGCTATGCCGGCAAGCGAGTCCGACCAGCACGGTGCGCCGTAAAGATGCACCACCATGATGGCGCGTGTGCGCTCCGTGATGCGCTCCTCTATTTTTGAGAAGTCCATGTTAAGCGTGTCAATGTCGGCATCGACAAGCACCGGGCGCAAGCCGTTGTCGCTGATGGCAAGCACCGAGGCTATGTAGGTGTTGGCTTGCACAATCACTTCATCGCCGTCGCGCATCACACCCAGCTCCTTGTAGCCACGGAAAATCAGCCGCAGGGCATCGAGCCCGTTGCTGCACGCCACTGCCCACGGCATTTTGGTGAGCGACGACAATTGCGCCTCGACCTGCTTGCCAAACTCTCCGTTGAGATACCAGCCTTTGTCGAGGACGCTGTCTATTTTCGATTGAATCGCCTGTCTGTAGGGCTCGTTGACAACCCCAAGCGGCAGAAATTCGTATTGCTTCATTTTCTTTTGTTTGCTGTCAGGTTCAGAAACTCGTCATAGTCGCGCACGTAGTCTGCCTCGTCATACGGATCGGATGCCAGCGTGAGGCACACCGAGCCCGACGAGAAGTTGCACAGACCCACCCATATCCCAGGGGCCACATACAGCCCTATGTTGGAGCGGTTGAGCGTCACCGTGCGCCGGCTGACGCCATCATCGATTTCAAGATCGAAACTTCCGCTGACCGCCACGATAAACTGATGGCAACGGCGGTGGGAATGCCCGCCGCGGTCTGTGCCGCCAGGCACGTCGTAGATATAGAACACCCGCTGCACCTCAAACGGAAAGTCTTTGCCGTTTTCCACCACCGTCAGATTTCCGTTCTCATGGTGATGACGGTCGAGCGTCAGCAGCCGGCAGTCGTCGACCGACACAGTTGCGTGATTGTCATTTTCCATTGGCCAAAGTCGTTTTATAAAGGTTGAAATCCTCGATATAGTCGGAGGCGTCATACGGCGTCGACGCCAAAATCAACGCCACCGAGTTGGTCGAGAAATTGTCGAGTTCGCGCCACATCATCCGTGGCACATAAAGTCCGTAGTACGACCGTGCCATGTGGTAACGGCGCTCTTCCGAACCGTCGTTGAGCACAATGTCGAAACTTCCCGACAACGAGATTATCAGTTCCTCCTGTCGGTGGAACGCGTGGCCGAAACGCTTCTTGCCGCCAGGCACGTCGTAGACCCAGTATGTGCGCGCAATCGGGAACGGGACAACCCCGCCGTTCTCAAGAAACGACAGGTTGCCGCGAGGATCGCAGATCTTAGGCAGGTCGATATGTCTTACTTTTTCAAAACCCATAGCAGGCTTCTATGTTTTGGTTCGCTCCTACAAAGTAAAAACATTTCCGCCAATCCGCAAAATCTTTCTTCATCGGTATTGCAAAAACAATTGGTTGATGTATGTATTGCCACCAAAAAAAACGCGGGCGGGACACTGCCTTGTGACCCGCCCGCGCCGATATGTTTCAGCGTGGACTATTTCACTATTACCTTCGCTACTTTAACGCCTGTTTTTACGATATACACACCTTGCACCACTGCCGCCTCAACGTGGCTGCCTGTGCCTGTATAGACTATGGCTCCATTAGGCTGCATGATGACGGTCTGCGCGGTTGCTCCGTCAACCACAATCTTGCCGTCGAGGGCTGTAATCGCCACATTGTCGCCGTCAACAGCCTCAACGCCTGCCTCTCCTGCCACTACTTCGTTGCCTGGCACCGACTCGCCTTTGTTGTATGCCACGGTGACCATATATTTGTTCTCTCCGTCGGGAGCGGCGGTGTCGACAAACTGTGTGTCCGAAACCGGCTGTTCCGTGATTTTCTGACGGTTGCGGTACACGTTGTAGCCCTCCACTTCCAGTCCGTGGGTGGCGCCGGCGGCGATAAACGTAACGTCGTCGACAAGCAGCATGTAGCATCCTTCAGAGACGCAACGGATGGCGAAATGTTTTGCTCCCTCCGGCAATGCCACGTCATAGCGTGTCCATGCGTTTGGCACATTCTCGTATGTGCCGAGTTTCACGAAATGGTCGGTCGACGTGTCGGTGGTGGAATAAAGCACCTCAAACGTCTCGGCATAACTTGGTATCGACGAATAACTCTTGGCATAGAACGATACTGTCTGGGCGATGCCCTTCAGTTCGGGTGAGATTGCCCAGTCGTCACACTGCGACCCGTCGTAATTGAATATCTGTGCGATATATTTTCCGCCTGAATGCGCGGCAAACGAGGCGTTGGCGCCTTCCATTGATGCGTCCATTACCCAGAAGGACTGTACCGACCCCTCATAAGTGATGCCTGGGAAGGTTATGCCCTGGAACTTGCCCACTTGGGCATTGTCCATATCTGTGAATGTCCATCCGCCAACTCCTTGTGTGGCAAACGACTCATAAGCCTCAAACGAGTCGGTGGTTGCTTCCGGCTTCGCGGTGCTGAGGTCGGGGGCTGTCCATGTCAGAGTGACAGCATTGCCGCTGCGTGTGGCTTTAAGGTTGGTTGCCACAGGATATTCCGGAGTTTCTGCCACGGCTTTGACCACAGCGGTTGTGTTGTTGGCTGGATTCTCATCGCCTTCACACACCACCTTGGCGTAGTACTCATTGTCGCCGTTGTCGATCACTTCCAGTCGGTCGGAGAATCCCACTTGCGTCCGTGTGCACGAATAGAGTTCCGGACCCTCTGCCTCCTGAATCTTCTCGCCGTTGCGGTACAGCTCCACTACATAGCCGCCGACAGACTGCGTTCCTGCATTTTCCACATCGACTTCAATGTCGAAGTACTGTCCTGTTGTCACAGTCTCGGGAATGCTCAAACTGACTGCCGCAAGGTCGCGTGCCGGAGCCTCGCCTACTGTTATGGCATCCAACGGAATGGCAAGATAGTTTTTCGTGACTCCGGTAAACACGATTTGCACCACCTTGTCCTTGTATGCTGTCAACGGAAGAATCACCTTGTTCCATCCGTATTCACCCACTTCTTTTATCTCCATACTCTTGATGAGATTGAAGCCCGAGCCTGTGCCGCCATAGATTTCAAGCACGTTCTCATCGTCGTTGTTGCTGCCGTTGCCGAAGTTGAACGTATAGAATGAGAGCACCGGATTCTGCAAGCCCGACAAATCGATTTTGCCGCTGTAGTAACGGGCGCTGTCGTCGGTGTTTTCGCCAAGCATGGCTACATATCCGCCATCGCCGTCGCGCGATGCGAGGTCGGCTACGTCTTCATCGGTAAGCGGCGTCCACGCCGGGGCGGTCGACTGGTTTTTGGCCACTTCAGAGCGCCACAGCGACGATGCCTTGCCTCCGGCAAACGACTCTGCAAACGGAACGGAATAGTTTGTTCCCACTGGGAAGAGTGCGGTCTTGACGGCTGTAGACTTGCCCGAGATTGTCTCTGCATACACACCGTAGGCAATGAAACGCTGACCTTTGCCGGCGTCTATGGCATGGTGGACGTAACGGGTGTCGGCAAGTCCTTCCACGATGTCTGACTCTGTGAAATAGCTGTCAAGCACAATTTCGTAACTAACCACCTTATAGGTGATCAGCGACGGGTCTATGCGGTTGCCTTTCTCATCGGTTGTCGGGGCGCTCCATGTGATTTCCACATCGCCGGGCGTCGTTTCCTTGACCTTGAAATTGCCGACGGCTGAGGGCTTGCCGGGCCCGACAAATACGTCGGCCGACGCTTCCAAACCACGTCCTGTCGCACTGTAAGCCACTGCCATATAACTGTGGTTGCCGGCAGTGACGGTCTCGTCGACAAACGTGACAGGCTGTCCGGGAGCCACAGGGCTGATGGCCTTTATAAGTGCCTTGTCGCGATAAATTTCCACTTTGTCCAATGCCGTCAACGACACTCCGGTCGACGTGAGAGCAGGTGCGGTAAACGCCACTGTCACCTTGTTCAGACCCGTTGGCTCTGGCGTCAGCGTAAGGTCGGTTACCGCTGCTGGGCTTTCCGCTGCCACGCCGGCCGACAAAGCAATGTTGTCAACCAACATGCCGCGGCGTTCTGCGTCAGAGATGCAGTGGATGCCGATATAGTATGTTCCGGCTGTGGCAACAGTGATTTTTTGAGTGAAGTGCTGAAATTTATCTGTTTTAAGCAATGTTTCTCCAACAACGGTCTCTGTCATCGCGGCGGCGGTGGCGGCGGTGCCCATCTTCACCTCAAAACGCTCTGTGCCCAAGAAGCTGCTGTAGCACCGGGCATCCATCTCGAAGGTATACGTGCCGCCGGGGGCGAGACTGAACGCTGGCAGAATCAGCCAGTCGTCCATGCTGCTGTCGTCGGAATAATCAATCATTGCCGACTTGTAGTAGTCACTGTGATACCACGTCTTGTTGTCGCTATTCGCATCGACGACGGTCATCGTCGCAAAATCGGCGGCGGTGTCAAACGTCTCGCTATAAGGCAAAGCTGTGCCTGCCATCGCCGGCATCGCTGCCGATGCTGCGAGAACTGCTGTCAGTAAAAAATTTTTCATACAATATATTTTATCATTTGTTTTCTTTCTCTTAATGTCCTCCTATCCACAGACACGCCATGCTGAGCAACACCAGGCAGAGGTCGACGGCTTTCGACCGCAGATTCTTCTCCCTGAAAATCATCGCGCCAAAGCAGAACGATACTATCACACTGCCGCGGCGCACCATGGAGGTCACTGAAATCATTGCGTCGGGATAGGTCAGAGCGTAGAAGTATGCGGCGTCGGCAAGGGTGATAAACACTGAAATCAGCATTATCGACCAACGCCAGCGGAACGGCGAGACATTGCGCTGAGGCAACCACACCACAAGAAGCACAATGCCCATTATCACGCACTGATAGAAGTTATACCAGCACTGCACGGTAATCGCACGGATGCCGGCTCCCGTGGGCGACATCAGAAACTTGTCGTAAAGCCCGCTTACGGCTCCCAGAAGTGCTGCCGCCACCAGATAATATATCCATCGGTTATGACTGAAACGGATGCCTTCTTTCTTGCCGCTGCGGCTGAGCATGTAGAACGACGTGACGGCAAGGAGCACGCCTACCCATTGCCAACCATTAAGACACTCGCCGAAGATAATAAGCGCGCCGAGCAGAGTCAGCACGGGACGGGTGGCGTTGACCGGACCTACGATAGTGATCGGAAGATGTTTGATGGCATAATAGCCCAATATCCACGACGACAGTACAATAAAGGATTTCAGAACGATAAACCGCTGTTCTTGCCATTGCCAGTTGTCGACAGAAAGAGGCGACTCGGCGCCAAGGATGCCGGTATGCGAGGCTACGATGAAGGGAAGAAATATCAGCGCACAAAACAACGTGTTGCAGAAAAGCACCGGGATGACGGCATTTTCCCGCAAAGAGTATTTTTTTGCCACGTCGTAAAGCCCAAGAAGTGCCGCCGACAGAAAAGCGAGACTCAACCACATAAAAATATTGTCTTTTTCTTACGCAAAGACATCACAAAGGTAAATCATATTAACCATCATTCCAAAACCTATCGACCGAATTTATTATTGTTTGCACAAACTGCCGCAAAAAAACGCCAAAAAGCGATTGTGGAAACTTCGTCGCAGAGCGACGACACTACAGATGAGGCGGTGTGCATACAATCATTCTTGGTATTTCCGAAGGGAGTCTGTCTATTTGGAACGATTCTTTCGCAACCTATTGATGGGAGAAAACAACGAGTTGAGAAATCGTTTCATGGTGATTAATGCTCGTAAAGACATGGGTATCTCTACCCCGACAAGTACCCCGACAAGTACCCCGACAAGCTCAGACAATCCATTGCAGATAGATAATGAGAATATCAGCCGCTTAATAAAGGCAATTGCAAATAATAGATTATCTGTCAACGAGCGGTTGTAGGAAACTTCGTCGCGGAGCGACGACACTCTTCCGTAACCCGGCACGCGGAGCGCAGCCAGCGTGCCGAGGTTCAACGCATCTCCTCCCACCAGCGTGCCGGAGGTATGCCACTTCAGATGAGGCGGTGTGCATACCTATGTCAGCGGCGACAACGCAGTGAAATGCCATTTTTCAACATTTCAGCCGATTTTTGCTACTGATACTTTTGAATATGCTCTCCATTCAGTGCATATTTTATATAAAAACGCACTGAGTTCAGTGCAATTTACAAGCGAAACTGCACCCAACCGAGTGCAGTTTCGCTATTTCCGATGTCTTTTTCTCTATTTTAATCAATATTGAAACAAGAAATGCAAATATGGATACTGCGCCTGTTTCGACACAGCCTCTTCTTTGGTCGGCAATCAAGGCTTCTGTTCAAACACGGGTTCTCCGTTGGCATCAACCAAAAACCGGCCTTCTATGCCAAAGAATGTCAATTCCGCCGGGTGAATGGCCTGAACTCCCCAAGAATTGTTCTCCTCATCGTAGATTCCCCGTTCGAAATAGAAAAGGTCTTTATAGCGTTTTGAATCGAGGGCATGTATCTCCTTTTTGGGGTTATTGCGGTCATTGGGAACAGAATCCGTCACCCATATACGCGTGATGGTGTTGGTTTCAGTATCCACTTCTATCGCCCACAAAGTCCAAGCGTGGTTCATGTCACGAATTTGCGCAACGTAGTTACCCGTAGTGAAATAGCGCAGCAACACATCAGTAAATATCGCTTCGTTGGAATCTATATAGCCTCGCGTGAAGATGATAGGATTATCGTAGTCGTCTTCAAAGAGGTAGCTCTGATAGAGGTTGGTACGTGTGTAAGCGATGGTTGGATGCGTCTCGCGCAGATACCAGTCGAGAGCTTTATATACATAGTCACCACCATCATTGAAATAGGTGTTGCGATCAAATTCCCGATTGACCTCCTCTGGGTCCCAACATTTCCCAGTGTAGATATACGTTTCCTTTATGCGATCCTGCCACCATGCTATCATGTTGCTACTAACCGCTGCCCAGCAGCCATTCGTAAACTGAAAGGTGTTGTACCAGCCTGCATCTTCACTGACGCCTTTCGCCCAATATTGCACCTTCTCCGCTTTTGCCGAGGAAAATGGAAGAATGATGCCCAGCGCGTATGCCAACGCAATTATAATTGATGCCTTTTTCATTTTACCCATATTGTCATTTTTCCGACTCAAGAATCTCATCAGAAGACTCCGACTTTCTCTCTGCTGTTTTCTGTCTGCACTACATATACCCCTTTAGGAAGAGAACCATTCTGATGTGTCACATCCCGCCCGTAAAGGTCATAGACACGGAATTCCTGACCACAATGGATTTTGCCGCCAATCACAGATATGTGGCATTCTGACTGTGTGATGCCCTCAATCGTTGACGACGGGGCATTACACACGCCACGCACAGATGATCCATAATAGCGTGTGTGGTTCCAATCAGATTTGACATAAGCCCGAATAAACTGCAACTGGTAGGCTGAGCCACTATAAGAAGAGCTTTTGAAAAGCGAACTCGACCAATAGTATCCATGCACGCCTTTCTCGTTTATCAGATTCGCATAACGGCATCCTGCCGCAGGCAAAAAGAGTGAGGCACCACCGCTCTTGCTCGCAACCACATATCCCGCCGCGCCTGTTTCATTGTAGTCGTCAGTCCAGGTCCAGACACAATGCTCTTGGAGTTCTCCCCATTCTTCCTTGGTTGGCATACGCCATGTGCCGCCCCATGCTTTGAAAGCGACATCATCAGCGGCTTCAAGCGACAACAACTCATCTGAATTAGAATACTTCGTGAGCGAATTTTGCCCTGTCCCATGCGAGTAGGTAGCCCATCGAAAGTCTGTCTTCACAGTCGTTTCGCCCCATGCATAGTAGTCGCCATCGTCTTGTGGACGATTTGCACCAACATTGGTAGAAGCCCATTTAACTCCACTGGGCAACCCCAAATCTATCCAAGTATGCCCAGCCTCATCTCCTGTGGTTTGCGCAAGCGCAGCACAGGTCACAGCACACATAATCAAACAAGAAATCTTTTTTTTCATTTCTTCATATTTTAACATCCTGGTGTTGCGAATCCGAAGAAGGACCAGAATCGTTGCAAATTTGGCAAATTCAAAATGTCGGACGAGCACTATTTTATCGATGCTTTCAAGCCTTCGATCACGGCGTTGCTGAAGCCACAAGCCTCCATGCGGTTCAAGCCTTTTATTGTGAAGCCGCCTGGGGTGGTCACCTTGTCTATCTCCTCCTCCGGATGTGTGCCGCGGGCAAGCAACAGGCTGGCAGCTCCCTTGACTGTCTGCGCCACAATTTTCTTTGCCTGACCGGGATAAAGCCCGAGCTCCACGCCGGCTTCCATCGCCGCGCGCACGTAGCGCAAGGCATACGCCGTGCCGCACGAGCCAAGCGCCATTGCCGCGTCAAGCAGTCGCTCTTCCACGACAAGAGTCTCGCCGAGACGGTTGAAAATGTCGGTCACCACAGCCAATTGTCCACTGTCTGCTCCGTCGTCGGCTATTACGGTCATACTTTCGCCGATGGCGATGGCGGTGTTGGGAATCACGCGGAAAAGCGGCGCTGTGCCGAAGAGTTCGCGAAGATGGCTGAACGGCACTCCTGCCACTACCGACACGATGGTCTGGCCGGCTGTAAGCACAGGGCGCAAGCCTTCTGCAACGCTGTCGATGAGCCATGGCTTAACGGCTATGACCACGATGTCGGCGGCTGCGGCTGCCTGACAGTTGTCGGTCGACGTCTCTATCTGCGGATATTCAGCCTTGATGGCGTCGAGTTTGGGCTGTGTGCGGTTGCTCGCCGCAATTGTATGCTCTGACGCAAAAACAGCATCGGCAGCGAGACCTCTTGCGATCGCGCCGCCCATATTGCCGCATCCAATGATTGCGATTTTCATTGTTTTTTATGTTTTTTTATTCTGCTGCCGGAGCGTCGGTCGGTTCCGCGCTGTCGTCGGCATCATCCTTATGGAAAAGTTTTGCCTTGATTTTTGCCTCAAGTTCTTCGGCAAGCTCCGGGTTGTCGCCAATCAGACGTTTCACGGCATCGCGGCCCTGTCCGAGCTTAGTTCCGTCGTAGGAGAACCATGATCCGCTCTTGGCTATAATGCCGAGATTCACACCGAGGTCAAGGATTTCGCCGCTGTGCGACACGCCTTCGCCGAATGTCAACTCAAACTCTGCTTTGCGGAATGGAGGCGCAACCTTGTTTTTCACAACCTTTACTTTTGTCTGATAGCCAAGCACGTCCTCGCCGTTCTTGATAGCGCTGGTGCGACGGATGTCAAGACGCACAGAAGCGTAGAACTTCAAGGCATTGCCTCCGGTTGTGGTTTCCGGCGATCCCCACATCACGCCGATTTTGTCGCGCAGCTGGTTGATGAAGATACATGTGGTGTTGGTCTTTGAGATTGTGGCTGTAAGCTTGCGGAGAGCCTGCGACATCAAACGCGCCTGCAGACCCATCTGCTTTTCGCCCATCACTCCTTCGATTTCGGCTTTTGGTGTCAACGCCGCAACAGAGTCGATAACGATTATGTCGATTGCCGATGAGCGGATAAGCTGGTCGGCGATTTCAAGTGCCTGCTCGCCATTGTCGGGCTGCGAAATCCAAAGGTTGTTGACGTCAACGCCAAGTTTCTCGGCATAAAAGCGGTCAAACGCATGCTCTGCGTCGATGATGGCTGCTATGCCGCCCTGCTTCTGCGCCTGGGCGATGGCAAGGATGGCGAGCGTGGTCTTTCCCGACGATTCCGGACCGTAGATTTCAATGATACGTCCGCGGGGATAGCCGCCCACGCCGAGTGCGTAGTCAAGTCCGATGATGCCTGAAGGAATCACCTCTATATTTTCTATATTGTCGTCACCGAGTTTCATTATCGCTCCGCGGCCATAGTCCTTTTCTATCTTCGACATCGCATTCTGCAAAGCTTTAAGCTTCTCGCTTGCAGCTGCTGTCTTGTCTGTTGCTTTCTCCATAGTTATGCTTTTTTGTTTATTATTTCAAGAATCTGCGAGGCACTGTTTTTGGTGTCTACTTTTGCAATAATGTCGGTCACGGTGCCGTCGCCGTCTACAAGAAACGTGGTGCGCACCGTACCCATATACTCCCGTCCTGCCATCTTCTTTTTCTGCCACACGCCGAACGCTTGGTTGAGCGTGGTGTCGGTGTCGGCGATAAGTGTGAACGGAAGTGAGTGTTTGGCGGCAAACTTCCCGTGCGATGCCGCGCTGTCCTTGCTCACTCCTATCACCTCATATCCTGCGCTGCGGAGGGCGTCGTAGCCGTCGCGCAGGCTGCATGCCTCGGCGGTGCAGCCGGGAGTGTTGTCTTTCGGATAGAAATAGATGGCAAGACGCTTTCCGGCATAGTCGGATGCCTTCACTTCTTTGCCGTTGGCGTCGACGCCAAGCATTTCCGGTATTTTGTCTCCTATTTTCATTGTCGTTTTGTTTTTACATTGCAAAATTATAATCCTCGTGGGCAACATCCGCGCCCACAATGGTTAACGTTTCGAAACGTCAACTTTATGTGTCGGCGGGAGTTCGCGGTTGCGCTTGTCGACAGCCTCCACCACTCGCTGCGCCAACGTGTTGAACGCCTCGCCGCTGACGGTGTTCTGCAGCGCAGCTGGCTTACCTTGGTCGCCGCCGTCGCAGATGCTTGCCACAAGCGGTATCTGCGCCAGCAAATCCACTCCAAGCTTTTCCGCAAGGCGTTTGCCGCCTCCATTGCCAAAGATGTAGTATTTCTCATCCGGATGTTCCGCCGGAGTGAACCATGCCATATTCTCCACGATGCCGAGCACCGGCACGTTGACCTGCGGGCTTTGAAACATGCTGACGCCCTTGCGCGCGTCGGCGAGTGCCACTTCCTGCGGAGTGGTGACCACTACGGCTCCGGTGATGGCAAGGGTCTGCACAAGCGTCAGATGGATATCGCTCGTTCCTGGGGGCATGTCTATCACAAAATAGTCGAGGTCGCCCCAATTGGCGTCGCCGATGAGTTGCTTCAGGGCGTTGCTTGCCATGCCGCCGCGCCAAAGCACGGCGTTGTCTTTGTCTACAAGGAAGCCTATCGACAGCACTTTTACGCCATATTGCTCTACGGGTGCGATAAGGTTGCGGCCGCCTACCTCATCCATATACACGGGGGCATCCTCTACTCCAAACATCTTTGGAGCCGACGGTCCGAAGATGTCGGCGTCAAGCAGCCCCACCTTGTAGCCTTGCTTGGCAAGCGCCACGGCAAGATTGCTTGCCACGGTGGATTTGCCTACTCCGCCTTTGCCCGACGAGACTCCGATGATGTTTTTCACTCCGGGGAGCATCTTGGCAGGCTGCTCTACGTTCTGGCGGTACTTCACGCTGATGTTGCCCTCTATGCGGGCATTTTCGCTGGCATAAGTCTTGACGGCTGTTTCAGCGGCCTTGACAACACTTTTGATAAACGGATCGGTCGATTTGTCAAAAATCAAAGAGAACGACACGTTCATTCCGTCAATGCGGATGTCGTCCTCAACCATATTGTTCTCCACAAGGTCTTTGCCGTTGCCTGGGTAGCGGACGTTGCGCAAAGCCTCGGTGATTAGTGCGGGATATAGTCTTTCTTCCATAATTGTTACTTTGAATATTGAGGGTCTGTTTCAAGATACCCGCGCGAGAAACTGCGATAGGTATCTTTCTCTATGTCTATTTCAGGCTCCTGAAGCGCCGTGGTGGCGTCAAGATGCCAGTTGATGTATTTTATTGTCAAGCCGCGGGCAAGCCATTGGCGTTCGTAGAACGTGCGGATTTCGAGAATATCGTCGGCAAGTCCGCTGTGATAAAGGTCGTCGGTGTTGACCTCGGTGGCGAAGCCGTTCAGACGCACCATGGCGTCGGTATAGGCATAAAGAAACGGGCTGTCGGTTTTCAGATGCACGAGTCCGCCGTCTTTCAATATCTGGCGATAGAGTTGCATGAAGCGGGTCGACGTCAGGCGTTTGTTGACTTTCTGCATCTGGGGGTCGGGAAACGTTATCCAGATTTCCGACACCTCGCCGGCCTCAAAGAAGGAGGCGATTAGTTCGATACTCGTGCGGAGAAACGCTACGTTGGCGATGCCTTCCTGCACCGACTGCTTGGCGCCGGTCCACATCCGGGCGCCTTTGATGTCGACTCCGATGAAGTTGCGGTCGGCAAATTTTTTTGCCATACCGACGGCATATTCTCCTTTGCCGCAACCAAGTTCCAGAACTATGGGGTTGTCGTTCTTGAAAAACTCTGTGTTCCACTTTCCTTTCAATGGAAACGGCCCTTTCTGCAATTCTGCGAATGGATATTGGAACACGTTGGGGAATGTTTCCATCTCCCCGAATTTCTTCAATTTATTTTTGCCCATAATGTATTTATTGTCTGCTTATTTTTATGATTTTTTCATTGCCGCCCGACACGCAGCGCACCACGTAGGCTCTGCCGCTGTAGCCCGACAGCGTCAATGAGAACTGCTGGCTGTGCGGTGCCGCCGACTGCAGCAAGATGCCGCTCATGTCAAACAATTGCACCGTGCTTATCTCTTCGTCGCTGGTAATTGTCACCACATCGCCGTCAACCGCCACGCGCAGGCTCTCCGCTGCCAACGGTTTTGCCGACGATGATTTGAAGAAGTCCTGCCACTGCTCCGCAAGCCTGTAAGCCATCTCGCCGGCTGCCGGAACGGTGAGGTTTACTTTCTCATAGTCTACGTTCTCCCAAACATTGTCGCCAAGCTCAGGTGGCGTGACGGCATTGCTTGTCAGCTCCGCGAGGCTGTTCCAATTGCGCATGGCACGGTCGCCTATATACTCGACCGTCGATGGAATGATGATTTCCCGAACCGTTGTCCAGTCGCTGAACGCATAGTCGCCTATCTCTTTCAAGCCTTCCGGAAGTGTCACCGTGGCGACTGCCTTGCCGCCCATGAATGTGTATTCGTTGATTTTCACAAGGCCCTCGGGCAATGCCACTTGCTGCAATGCCGATGAATAGAAAAACGCACCCTCGCCCAACGATGTTACCGTCGCTGGCATATTAACTTCGCATAGCGAACCGTTGTCGGCAAATGCCCATGCGCCGACAACGCTGAGCGACGTGCATCCGCTCATGTCGGCCGACGTCAGTCCGCTGCCTGAAAACGCGCTCTCGCCAATAGTGCGCAGCGATGGGGCAAACGTGAAGTCCGCCATCTGAGAGCATCCGCTGAACGCATGTCCGCCGATGGTCTCAACCTGCGGCAGCGACGCAACCGTTGTCAATGCGGCGTCACGGCTGAACGCATAGTCGCCTATCGTGCGGACGCACTCGCCGCCTTTGATATCCGCAAGTTTTGACGCACTTGAAAATGCATAGTTGCCTATCGTGGCGACCGTAGACGGAAGGCTGATTTCTGTCAGTTCGGCACAGCCTGCAAACGCCGCCTCGCCGATGGATGTCAGCGTCGACGGAAGCGACACTGATGTGAGCGGCTTGCCCATCAGCGAATATTTAGGCAACTCGTCTGCTGGATAATATGTAAAATTGGCAAACAGGGGCTCCCTGTCGGAGTATTCCTCTATTGTCACGCCACTTATGTCGAGCACCGACAACTGCGGCATCGAATCGGATATATACTTGAAATCGCGTGCGTCCATCGTGCCTGTAAGCGACAATTCTGTAACAGACACTGCATCTTCTCCAATCACCGTCGACAATTTCCCGGATGCAGTCTCCACCGCGCCTCCCCAAGGCGTGGCTGCTGCCAACAACAATATTGCTAAAAAAGTCTTTTTCATTTATGTTTTTTCTAATGTCTATTGCCAAGATGCACAAAGGTAATCATTTTTCCTCTAACTTTCTTTTATCCACCATCGTTTTTCAAACAAACCAGGGCATTCCCTCGCGACAACCGATAGCATAAGCGACTAAAAAAATTTCCACGGCATTGCGTCGTGGAAATTTCACAAATGTTATTGTAGAAAGAGTGTTGATGCTATCGGGCAAGCTCTATCAAGAGACGGCCGTTCTCGTCGAAGAGTCCGGCGTTGCCGTTTGGCAATTTGCCGAACGTCGCGACTTGGTCGAGCACCTGCAGGAACTTCTGCTCAAACTCCATGTCGTCACACATACGCATGGTGACTGCCATCGTTCCGAATCTAAGTGCCTGGTCTTTGCCAACGGTATACTCGCCGTTGAACGTATTGCAGCCGGCATTGCCGTGCGTCAGGTTCTCCTCTGTGTCAAACCAGATTGTCGGGGTGCTTTCGCCCGCTGCCGGCATTCCGTCTGCCGACAGAATCTTCCATTCGCCTTGCAGACTCGACTCGCTCATCTTGCCGTTGCGTTTCTGCAGCAGCGCCACGACATTGCCTTGGGCGTCGGTGAGCTGCAACTCCGACTTGCCGTTGAATTTATATCCTTTTGCCTTGTTGAGCATATCCATCACTATGCGTTCCGATGTCATGTCGGCACACATCATGCGAGTGGAGCCGAGTTGGCTGAAATCAACCGTGCCAGGTTTCTGGTTCTTGTCGAGAGTGCCGACAAGATTGTTGCAGCCGGTGCTGCCATAAACTGTGCCGTCGGCGGCATTGATGCCGATAAACGGTGTGGTTTCCGCATTGAGGGTATTGCCGTCGGCCGACGTGATCACCCATTCTCCTCCGAGGTCGGCAATGGTGGCTTGTTTTCCCGCGCCACACGACGCGAGAGCCAATGCCATCGCTGCTGCCGCCATAAATTTCTGATACATTTTCATCGTTTCTTCTATTATGTGATATTAACGTAAACGCGGATGCATATCGATTACTGCACCGCACGCTTCTTTTTTTAATCGCGCGTCTGCCCGTCGCCTGAGATTACATATTTGTAGGTGGTCATCTCGGGCAGCGCCATAGGGCCGCGGGCATGCAGCTTCTGTGTCGAGATGCCTATCTCTGCGCCAAATCCAAACTGACCGCCGTCGGTAAACGCCGTGGGAAGGTTGGTGTAGACACACGCTGCGTCGACCTCCTGTGAGAACACGCGGCAAGCGTCGGCATCCTCTGCCACGATGCTCTCGCTGTGATGCGACGTGTGACGGGCGATGTGGTCAAGCGCGCCGCCGAGACCGTCGACCGTGCGCACCGACATCTTATAGTCGAGATATTCTTTTCCCCAGTCGCTGTCGTCGGCATGTTCAAGGTGGGGATACTTGCCCGCCAACGCTGCATAAGACTCTTCGTCGGCACGCACCACTACGTGCTTTGCCGCCATCGGCGCCACAAGGGCGGGTAGGTCGGAAAGACGGGCGCGGTCGATGAGCAGACAGTCGAGGGCGTTGCACACGCTGACACGGCGCGTCTTTGCATTGCTCACAATGGCGCTGCCTTTCTGCAAATCGCCCGACGCGTCAAAATAGCAATGACACACGCCGGCGCCGGTCTCTATTACAGGCACGCGGGCATTGTCGCGCACAAAGCGTATCAAGCGGCTGCTGCCGCGTGGTATGACCAAATCAACATAGCCAACGGCTTGAAGCATCTCTTGGGTTGCCTCGTGGTCGGGTGGCAACAGGGTGACGCTATGCTCGTCGAATCCTTCGGCGAGAAGTGACTCGCGAAGCACGTCGACGGCGGCGCGGTTGGAGGCGTCGGCGTCGCTGCCGCCTTTAAGCACACAGGCGTTGCCGCTCTTCATCAATATCGAGAACACGTCAAACGTGACATTGGGACGCGCCTCGTAGATTACGCCTACCACACCGAACGGGACCGACACTTTTCTTATTCGCATCCCGTTGGGCTGTGTCCATTCTGCCAATGTGCGGCGAAGGGGCGACGGCAACGACGCCACGCTGCGCATATCGGCGGCGATGGCTCGGATGCGGTCGGGGGTCAGTTTCAGACGGTCGTATTTCGGATTGTCCTTGTCCATACGGGCAAGGTCGGTGGCATTGGCGGCAAGAATCTTGTCGATGGCTGCCTCCACTTTGTCTGCCGCGCTGAGCAGCAAGCGGTTGATGTCGGCTTCCTGGCAACGGTTGAGTCCGCGCGATGCCTCGCGCGCGGCTTCAAGCATTTTTCTTAAATCTTCGTTCATAGTCGGCTATAACTGTTCGATGTAGAGATAGTTGTAGTGTATCACTGGACGCAATCCCTGTTTGCCTATGGCGGCGCGTGCCTCGTCGCTGTCGTAACTTGTGCGGCCCACGGCAAACTGACGGCCGTCGGGAGCAAGCACTCTGACTATGTCGTCTTTCTCAAAATCGCCGTCTACGGCAACCACTCCCACCGGCAACAGGCTGCTTGCCTGCGACGACATCAGCGCGTCGTAAGCGCCCTGGTTGATGCGTATCTCGCCTTTGGCGAAGCCGTCGCTGTGGGCAATCCATTTCTTCACGCTCGACACGCCGCGGCTTTCTGCCACAAACTCTGTGCAGGGCACATCTGTGCCGTCAAGAAGAAGGTCGGTAAGCACGTTCTCGCGCTTGCCGTTGGCGATATAGACGGTGATGCCCTCGTCGGCGACTTTGCGCGCCGTGCGGAATTTGGTGCCCATACCGCCGCGCCCGAACGAGGAGCGCGACTGCCCTACTATGGCATCGACATCCATCCGGGCATCGGGTTCCACGCGGCGGATGACGCGCGACTCCGGCAACGATGGGTCGCCGTCGTAAACGCCGTCGACATTCGACAATATCACAAGCGCGTCCATATCCATCATCGTGGCGATGAGTCCCGACAGCTCATCGTTGTCGGTAAACATCAGCTCGGTGAGCGACACGGTGTCGTTTTCGTTGACAATGGGGATGACTCCATTTTCAAGCATCACTTCCATACAATGTTTCTGATTGAGATAATGCCGGCGTGTCGAGAAGCTTTCCTTCAGCGTCAGCACCTGACCGCACGCCATGCCGTGGTCGCGGAAAAACTCATAATAGTGATTGATGAGCTTCACCTGTCCAACCGCCGAAAACAACTGGCGGGCACTGACCGTGTCAAGGCGGTCGACGCCACGCATCTCACTTCGCCCGGCGGCTACGGCGCCCGACGATATCATAACCACTTCCATTCCCGCGCGGCGCAGACTGACCACCTGGTCAACCAATGCCGACATCCGAGTGATGTCGAGCGTGCCGTCGCGCCGGGCAAGCACATTGCTGCCTATCTTGATTGCAATCCTTTTCATTCCACAAAAATACTAAATTTAAAGATATTCTTAACTTTCTTCGCCCAATTTGCATTATCTTTGCAACATATTTGCGCGCATATCGACTCGCAAAAGCATTATCGGTAGATTGACAGAAGAATTTATATATAGAATCTTTTTATTTGAACTTAATTAAGACGCGTTATGATTTACACTCATGAAGTACAGCAAATGTGCTGCGTTAAGAAGGGTGCCAACCACCCTTGCGCTCCAATCCCTGAAGAGGGCAAGTGGGTGCGTTCTAAAGAAATCAAGGACATCAGCGGACTTACTCACGGTATCGGCTGGTGCGCTCCTCAACAAGGTGCCTGCAAACTTACTTTGAACGTTAAGGAAGGCATAATCCAAGAGGCTTTGGTCGAGACTATCGGCTGCTCAGGTATGACCCACTCTGCCGCTATGGCTTCTGAGATCCTCCCTGGCAAGACTCTTCTCGAGGCGCTCAACACCGACCTCGTTTGCGACGCTATCAACACTGCTATGCGCGAATTGTTCCTGCAAATCGTTTACGGCCGCACTCAGTCGGCTTTCTCTGAAGGCGGTTTGGCTGTTGGCGCTTCTTTGGAAGACCTCGGCAAGGGTCTGCGCAGCCAGGTTGGTACAATGTTCGGTACTACAAAAACTGGAACTCGCTACTTGGAAATGGCTGAAGGCTACTGCACTCGCATGGCTCTCGACGAAGAAAACCAAGTTATCGGTTACGAGTTCATCCACCTCGGCAAGATGATGGAAATGATCAAAAACGGCGAGGATCCTAAAGAGGCTATCGAGAAGGCAAAAGGTCACTACGGCCGCTTCGACGAAGCTGTTAAATATATTGACCCACGTAAAGAATAATAGGAGGACCGCTTTATGATTAGAGAAGTAAAATTTGAAAGTCAAGACCGTCGCATCAAGCAAATTCTTGCTGCATTGAACGAAAACGGTATCAAAGATATTGAAGAGGCTAACGCTATCTGCGACGCTGCCGGCATCGACCCTTACAAGACTTGTGAGGAAACTCAGCCTATCTGCTTCGAGAATGCTAAATGGGCTTACGTTGTTGGTTGCGCCATCGCGTTGAAGAAAGGCTGCAAAAACGCCGCTGAGGCTGCTGAGGCTATCGGTCTCGGTCTCCAGGCTTTCTGCATCCCTGGTTCTGTTGCCGACGACCGTAAGGTTGGTCTTGGTCATGGCAACCTCGCTGCACGTTTGCTCCGCGAAGAGACTAAGTGCTTCGCTTTCTTGGCTGGACACGAGTCGTTTGCTGCTGCTGAAGGCGCTATCAAAATCGCTGCCAAAGCCGACAAAGTTCGCAAAGAGCCTTTGCGCGTAATCCTCAACGGTCTTGGAAAAGACGCCGCTATGATCATCTCTCGTATCAACGGCTTTACTTATGTTCAGACTGAGTTTGACTACTTCACTGGCGACCTCAAGGTGGTTAAGGAAATCCCTTACTCAAACGGTCCTCGCGCTAAAGTGAAATGCTACGGCGCCGACGATGTTCGCGAAGGTGTGGCTATCATGTGGAAAGAGGGTGTTGACGTGTCAATCACTGGTAACTCTACCAACCCTACCCGCTTCCAGCACCCTGTTGCCGGAACCTACAAGAAGGAACGCACTCTCGCTGGCAAGCCTTATTTCTCAGTAGCTTCTGGTGGTGGTACAGGCCGTACTCTTCACCCAGACAACATGGCTGCCGGTCCTGCTTCTTACGGTATGACCGACACTATGGGACGTATGCACTCTGACGCTCAATTCGCTGGTTCTTCTTCAGTTCCTGCTCACGTTGAGATGATGGGATTCCTCGGAATCGGTAACAACCCTATGGTTGGATGCACCGTGGCTTGCGCCGTCGACGTGGCTACTGCCCTTGCTAAATAAGCATAAAAATTTTTCCTTTCATATCACAAAAAACCCTCCTTCCGGAGGGTTTTTTCTTTTATTGTATTTCTTGCAGAAGCGTCATTCTTTTGCCGCCATTCTGAATTTCACACCGGCGGTGCTGAGGGCATCCATAGTCTTCTGCACATCGTCAAATTTTGCCTTTTCATCAGCCTCAAACGTCACCTTGGCTTTTTCCGGAATCCGGGATGCCCATTTGCCGAGCTTGCCCTCATAGTCAAGGTCGGTGAGCGAAAGCTCCAGCGCGTCGATTTTGACACTGTCGTTCTTCACTTCGCCTGTGAGCACACCTTTACGCGAGTCAATGGAGATAACGATGTCGGGCTTGATTTCTTTATCCGACTCCGACGGCAGCTTCACCTCCACATTTTCCTTGCCCACCATCGACGACACCAATAGAAACGTTGACGAGGGCACAGGAAACAGAATGTTGACGACGCTAATCGCAACGCTCGCTATGTGCAGCCATTTTGGGGTGTCAAACAGCGCCCAGCGCATCATGCACCAAACGGAAAGTGCAAGTCCGGGAAGTCCGCCAACGACAGTCAGCCAGCACAATGCCGTGACTCCGCCCGACATGCCTGCCACAGACCCTGCCGCGGTCAGAGAATACAACAGGGCATACGACAGCAACGCTGCCGCCGACAGCCCGAAACCGAGCCACACCAGAAACTCAGGCGACTTGAAAAATCGTTTATTCATACAATATGGTTCTTTTTGTTCTTATATTCTATTCTTCGAGACACTCGTCAAGGTCGTGGGCAAGTTGCGCTTTGTCGAGATGCTGACCGATAAACACGATTTTCTGCATGCGGTCGCCATATTTCTCATCCCAATCGCGCGCCAAGCCAGGTTCTTGCTTCATCATCTCCGCCAATTCGTTCTCCGGTGCGGTGGCATACCACAAACCGGCTTCCGACAGTTGCTTCTGGCTGCCTGCCTGCTCGAAGAGGAACGACATGTCGCGGTTGTGGGCAAAATAGCAGACGCCCTTGGCGCGGATCACGTTTTTAGGCCATTTTGTTGACATAAAGCGGTCGAACTTATGAATGTCGAACGCCGGACGGCGATAATAGACAAACGTGCCGATGCCATACTCTTCCGTCTCTCCGCCTTCGTGATGATGGTGGTGATGATGGTGTTCATGCTCGTGTTCATGTTCATGGTCATGCTCATGATCCTCATCCTCTTCATCGTCGTGATTATGATGCTCTTCTGCCTCAATCTCATCCAACGGACACTCTATCTCGCGAATCCATGCCGCCGACGTTGCCACACGTTCGAAATGAAACATCCCTGTGTTGATTATCTCGTCAAGGTCGACCTTCGCATAGTCGCATTCTATTATCTTGGCTTGCGGCTGAATTGTCTTGACGATGGCCTTGATGCGCTTAAGCTGGTCTGGGCTGACCATCGATGCCTTGTTGAGCAAAATGATGTTGCAGAATTCAATCTGCTGGATTATCAGATTTTCAATATCTTCCTCGCCGATATCCTTGCGCGTAAGATTGTCGCCGCCGCCAAACTCGTCCTGCAGTCGCAGCGCGTCGACGACCGTCACAATACAGTCAAGACGGGCGATGCCATACTTGCGGTATGCCTCGCCGAGACGCGGGATTGAGCAGATGGTCTGCGCTATCGGTGCCGGCTCGCACACGCCGCTCGCCTCAATCACGATATAGTCGAACTTGCCCGACTTCACAAGGTCGTAGACTTGCTCCACGAGATCCATCTTGAGCGTGCAGCAGATACATCCGTTCTGCAATGCAACGAGGCTGTCGTCTTTTGCGCCTACAACTCCGCCTTTCTGTATCAGGTCGGCGTCAATGTTGACTTCGCCGATGTCGTTCACTATTACGGCAAACTTCACGCCGCGTTCATTTGTCAATATGTGGTTTACAAGTGTCGTTTTTCCGCTGCCGAGATAACCGGTCAGGAGCAGCACCGGAATTTCTTTTTTTGTTGACATAATATATATCGTTTTTATCGATTTCCTAAATTTTGTCTGCCAGGCGCAAATGGATAGCCGCAACCATGGCAAGAATCAGAACGCCTGCCACGAAATAGACACAACGTGCCGTGCGGCGCCGGTAGCGCCCCACAAGCATACGGGCGTTGCGGGTGTTGAAAAACCAGTTCCAGTTAAACAGCGACGCCGCAATTGCGAGGAGTCCGCTTATCGTAAACACCACGGTGATTGCCGTAAGCACGGCTGTGTCGGTGCTGTCCATCACGCCTCCGGGAAGGTCATTGTCAGAAGGCGGCTGCCGTCTTCCTGCTCTTTGAGGTCGACACGGACCGTGTCGGCGGGCAACAGTTCCTCTATGCGCTCTGGCCATTCGATAAGACACACGGCACCAGAGTCGAAATAGTCCTCCGCTCCGATGTCCTCCGCCTCGTCGATGCTCTCCAACCGATAACAATCGAAATGATAAATCAGTTCGGCGGTAGTGTCCGAACGATATTCATTGATGATTGAAAACGACGGTGAGTTGGTGATGTCGTCCTCCACTCCAAGCGCGCGGCAAAGCGCGTTGATAAACGTTGTCTTGCCGGCTCCCATCTCGCCATTGAAGGCAAACACGGTGTAGTCGCCCATCGCTTCGACAAACTCGGCCGCTGCCTGTGGCAACGATTCCAATGATTTTATCGCTATTGTTTTCATATTCTTTTGGTTTATGGACTACAAAGGTAGTCTTTTTCATCCAAAAGGATGAAAAAATGTGCGTTTTGTAGCATTACGTTGCCAATATTAACGAAAAAACGATACCTTTACATTAGAATTAATCACGACAGTTATGAAAAAAATATTTTTTGCCCTTTCTTTGCTTGCTGTGGCGGCGACTGCCTCGGCTGCCGAATTCGCCGACACTTCTGTGCCTGACCAGATGATTGACCTCGGGGTGAGATTCGGCATTTCTTCATCAAATTTGTCTGCCGACATTCCACACGCTGGCGAGGAATGCAATTTCTCTTGGAAACGCGGTTTCACTGCCGGCGTGGTGATGAACCTTAACATACGCGACTTCTTCAGCATACAGCCGGGCTTCTATTTCGAGAACCGCAGTTACGACTACTCTACAATACGCCACGACGCCGACAGGCGCGCTCTTGAGACAAACCTCGGACACACGCGCAGGTATGCGTTCTCAATCCCTGTCCTGGCTTCGTTCCATTTCAACATCTCCAACGCCGTGCGGTGGGACGTGGAAGCGGGTCCATACTTCTCCTTCGGAATCGGCGACGGAAAGGACGAGGTGACGGCAATTGCGGTAAGCGCGCCGAGCAACACTCCGGGAAGATACTCTTACATCACTGGAAAACGCGACTATTACGGCGACGACGTGTGGCAGCACCGCAATTTTGACTGCGGTGTGCAGATTGGCACAGGTGTGGAGGTGATGGACCACTATGTGTTCAACATCAGCTATCAGCGCGGTCTGCGCAATGTGGCTGGAGCGCACGATTTGGGCTGGTCTATGAAAAACAAGGGATGGAACTTCGCCATCGGTTATAAGTTCTGACACAAATCCCTGACTGAAAGGTTTAAACGTGCCGCGGTGCTGACTATGTGCCGCGGCTCGTTTGTGTATGCAGAAATATTTCCCTAATTTTGCTCCCGAAAAAGATTGGGGCTATGACTGCCCGCCATTGTTTTAGAAACATATATATAGAAGAATGTTACAAAGTTTTCGGTTTTTGAAGATGTTCCGCACGTATGTGACGTCGAGCATGCTTCTGATTGCCGCCACTGTGCTGGCTCTGGTTATTGCCAACACTTCGATGAGCGCAACATATTTTGAATTTTGGAATCAAACGGTCAGCCTATCGGTGGGCGACTTCAACCTTTTCAGCCACGGAGGTCACACGATGACTATTCTCGACCTCATCAACGATTTCTTCATGGCGATTTTCTTCCTTTCCGTAGGTCTTGAAATAAAACGTGAGATTCTTGTTGGCGAACTGTCGTCGCCACGCAACGCGATGCTCCCGCTTATCGGTGCTTGCGGCGGTATGCTGATTCCGGTGCTTGTGTTCTGGTTATGTGCGCCTGCCGATGCCGACGCGATGCGCGGACTTGCCACGCCTATGGCAACCGACATTGCTTTCTCGCTCGGTGTGCTGTCGATTTTCGGCAAACGTGTGCCATTGGCGTTGAAGGTGTTTCTCGCCACTCTCGCCGTTGCCGACGACCTTGGTGGAATCATAGTAATCGCAACTTGCTACACCGCTCATCTTGATGCGGCATATCTGCTGTATGCCGGTGTCATGCTGCTGTTGCTGATCATCGGAAATATCAAGGGCATACGCTCCAAGATGTTCTACCTGACAATCGGACTGGCGCTTTGGTATGCGGTGCTCAACTCGGGCATCCATGCCACAATCGCGGGTGTGGCGCTTGCGTTCTGCATCCCTGCCACAATAAAGTCGTCGGTGCTGAAATCGGTGGAGCAGATCCGTGAGTGCGTGGCGTCGTTCCCGCAGCAGACAATCACCGGAAAGCACTCTAACGCGCGTATCCTGACCCACAGGCAGGTGGATATGCTGAAGCAGATTGAAACGGCGTCCGACCACGTCATCAGCCCGTTGCAGGACATGGAGGACAACCTTCACACGCCGGTAAGCTTTATGATTATCCCTGTTTTTGCTTTCGCCAACGCTGGAATATCTTTCCAAGGCATGGGTTTCGACAACCTGTTCTCTGGTATCGGACTTGCCGTAATGCTGGGTCTGGTGCTCGGAAAATTCCTCGGCGTGTTCTCTTTCTCCTGGCTTGCCATTCGCACAAAACTCGTGCGCCTGCCTAAAGGTAGTTCGTGGAAGGCGTTTGCAAGTGTGTGTATGCTCAGCGGCATTGGTTTCACCGTGGCTCTTTTCATTGCCGGACTCGCATACGACCCGCGACATCATGCGTTGCTGCTTGCCGACGCCAAACTCGGAATCCTCGCCGGATCAATCATGTCGGCTCTCATCAGCGTGGTGATGCTGCACTTATTCCTTCCAAAAGACACAGAATAGCGCATCTACAGCCATCCATCGGATTGCGTCAACGGCGCAATCCGGAAAAAACCGCCGAAGAGCGGTTTCACATGTTAGCACGGGGTTGGCTCGCCTACCCCGTGACATCAATCCATTCACATCTACCGCCGAAGAGCGGTTGTATATGTCAACACATCCCTCGGTTTGCAAATAATTTATACAACCGTCCTTCGGCGGTTGCCTCACCCCATCGTCCGCCATCCATCGGATTGCACATCCACATCGTCCGCCATCCATCGGATTGCACATCCACATCGTCCGCCATCCATCGGTATGCGCCAGAGGCGCATTACACCTAGTAACCCCATCCGCACGAAGCGACAGCGGAGGGCGCATGGGGCATCGGCTGGCACCATCTATATGCGCTCCTGCGCCGACCGCGCAAGCGGTCACGCCTTCAGTTAACCCCCGACCGCGTCGGGGGTACACGCACCGACGCATATGCGCCGCGGAGCGCCGCCGCTGAAAGAAGCATAGCGAAGTGTAGAAAATTGGGTAGGAGGTAAATGTTATTCATAAAGGCATTTACCTCCTACTTTCACATTTACCGACCTCCCACACCACCGACCGTTCCGAATAGCTATTGGACTTTGATTTGTTTGGCAATCTTATCCACGATCAAATGCCTTATATGAAGTTTCTGTTCGTTAGGTCAGATATTTGTCGTCAGCTTCCTTCAGATTCCACCTCGCGATGGACACCCTTGCCTTTACTATGCAATTCCCGCTATTAGGGCTTGCTCGGGACTTTCACCCGTTAGACAATGCTCATGCCGAGGCGAGCAAATCCAATGACACCCACACAAACGCAATTACCTTGCAAATAATTTATCCAACCGTCCTTCGGCGGTTGCCTCACCCATCAAAAAAAACGCCCTCATCAACGCATTGCGCCAACTACCCATTTCTTATTTCCCCGACAACCACATATTTGTTTTTTCAGCAAAAACATTAATTTTGCACTTACGAAACTAAAAATGGCTGAAAATATGAAACATCTTCTTTTAACCGCCTGCCTGTGGCTTACTGTCTCCGCAGCGGCGCAGCAAAATGTAAAGTTTACGGAGTCAAGCATTGAGTCGCCTGTGGTCAACGCCGACCGGAGCGTGACGTTTACCGTTGCCGCCCCCGACGCCCACGCTGTGGCTGTACACGGCGACTGGGAAGCTAACGGAGGCACTGCCGACTTGGTGAATTGCGGTCAGGGAATATGGAAATACACCACTCCTCCGCTGCCGTCGGAGATGTACACATACAGGCTGACTGTCGATGGTGTCGACGGCTTAGACCCTACCAATCCTTTCACGCGGCGCGACGTGGGGACGGTGTTCAGCATTTTTTATGTAGGCGGAGGATGCGCCGACTACTATCAGGTGCGCGATGTGGCTCACGGTTCTGTGGCGCAGGTGTGGTATCACTCCGACGCTCTGCATGCCGACCGCCGCTTGTCGGTCTACCTGCCGCCCCACTATGGCGAGTCCGGGAAGAAATATCCCGTGCTGTATCTGCTGCACGGAAGCGGAGGCGATGAGAATGCGTGGCTTGAACTCGGACACGCGGCACGCATCCTCGACAACCTTATCGCCGAGGGAAAGGCGGAACCGATGATTGTGGTGATGCCAAACGGCAACGCCGACAAGCAGGCCGCTCCAGGCGAGACGTCTGAGAATCTGTCTTACCGTCCGGCGATGACACACACGATGCCGAGCTACAAACGCGGGTCTTTCGAGTCGTCATTTCCCGAGATTGTGTCGTTTGTCGACAACAATTTCCGCACGTTGCCCGACAAGGCTCACCGCGCCGTGGCTGGGCTGTCGATGGGTGGATTCCACACGCTATTTATCGCTCTCAACTATCCTAAGGATTTCGGATATATCGGACTGTTCTCTGCCGGACTCGACTTCTCTGCGGTCGACTGCTCGCTGCCTGCCTACAACAATATGCCGCAGAAGCTGCAGACGCTGAAGCGTGAGGGCTACAGTCTGTTTTGGATTGCAATCGGCAAGGATGACTTCCTCTACGACCAAAACACGGCTTTCCGAACCACTCTCGACAACGAGGGCGTCGGATACGAATATCACGAATCTTCGCGCGGACACCTATGGTGCAACTGGAGGCAGTATCTGCTGCAATTTGTGCCGCGTCTGTTCCGCTGAATCAGAAATAGGCGCACTCGCCATCGGCGGGATTGTAGCTGTCAAACCAGTCGGCAAACCTCTGCCATTCTATCGGATGCAGTGCCACCCAACGCTTGAAGGCGGGCTGGTCGCCGTAGAGCGCCACATAATGGTTGTAGGCGTTCTCGCAGCCCGACTCGCGCACTGCTTTGAGATGGCGCAGATAGGGGTTCTTGCTGTCGGCGATAAGTTCGTTGTTGAGCAGCTGGTCGGCAATTGCGGTGCGGAGGCGGCAAATGGTCTCCGCATCGAGCGCTGCCACCTTGCCGAGACTCTTGGCGGCAAAATCGAAATCAACGCTGTAAATCACGTCAAAGCGTAAGAACTCCCGCTCCAGATCGGCAGCGGTAGAATTTGTCGAGAGCGTGATGTTGGTTGCCGGAAAGTGAGTTGTCAGCGTGTCGCCGTCAACTCGGGCTATCGAGCGGTAAGTGTCGACAATGCCTTTGCTCACTGCTTCTATACGGCTTTTGTTCTCACTCTCTTTGGCAAGAAACATCTCGCCGTAGCACAAAGCAAGTTCGGGACGGTCGGAATTGAAAAGCAGCATGGCGGTGCGATAAAAGCCGGGAGTGTAGTCGGGTGCCACCTTGACAGCGCGCAGATAGCACGCCATGGCGGTCTTGCTGTCGCCGTCTATCAGCGCCATCGTCCCAAGTTCCACATGCAGCTTACCGCTATTCGGAAACCGCTTGATTCCGTCGTAATACACGTCTAAGGCGCGCTTGCGGTCGCCTGCCATGTCCAGGGCGTTTCCAAGCATCGAGAATGTCTGGTCGTTGGCTTCCGGATAGTCTACCAGCGGAGCATACTCTGTTGCCGATTGCCGGTAGTTGCCCGCAAGATAATAGGCATAGCCCAGTTCATAACGGGCATGGTAGTTTGTCGAATCGGTGGCGAGCACGTCGCGCAAAATGCGTATCGACGGCGCATATTTGCCCTCGTCCATCAGCGTTATCGCCTCGATTATCTTGTCTTCATGTTTTATGCGCTCCGCCGTGGCTGGTGCAAAGGCAAAAGTCAGTGCTATAAGTGCTAAAAGAATCTTTTTCTGCATATTTCTACATATTGTTTATCCACACAAGCAACGAAAGCAACGCCACGACAACCGCAACCACCCAAAAATGCACATTGCCGCCCTCATTGCGTTCGAGTGCCAACCGCAACGTTGCGCTGTCGGTGATTGCGCCGTCGGCACAGGCGCGGGCAATGCGCCGCAGGCGGCGGGGCTTTACCGACGACACCGCGAGCACACGCAGCATAAGCCGTCCCCAGTCGGCAACGGCGTTGCCTTCGCCTCGGGTAATCGGCGTGGTGAGACGCAGGCTTCTGCCATCGACAACCACATCGCGAGCAGTAAGGCGGAAACCGTCGGGCACATCGTCAAGACGGTCCGGCAACGACTGTTGCAGCAACGTCAGCAGACGGCCGTCGACAGCGCCGCGACTGATAAGCGTTTCGAGCGTTGTTTCCATAATGCGAAGTTATGCCTTATTTTCCAATCTTGCAAAAGCCCACACAAAATAATCTCATCACAAAGACCTCATTCCGGCAGGATGCATCATCGCCATAGGCGAAAAAACCGCCGAAGAGAGATTGCACCCCTCGTCGCGATGCATCATCGCCAAGGCGAAAAACCGCCGAAGAGCGGTTTAATATGTTAGCACGGGGTTGGCTTGCCTACCCCGTGACGCCAATGCATCACCCATCTACCGCCGAAGAGCGGTTGTATAAACGCCATCACATGGTCGGTTTGCACTCTCTCGTCGCAGAGCGACGGCACTCTTCCGTAACCCGGTATGCAAAGCGCAGCGTAGCGTGCCGGGATTCTCCTCGACAACAACCTCTGCGTGCCGGAGGTACGCCACTTCCCCGCCATCGGCGGTTGCCTCACCACATCGTCCGCCATCATCATCGGATTGCCCCATCGTCGCAATACATCGCCATAGGCGAAAAACCGCCGAAGAGCGGTTGTATAAACGCCATCCCTCGGTTTGCACTCTCTCGTCGCAGAGCGACGGCACTCTTCCATAACCCGGTATGCAAAGCGCAGCGTAGCGTGCCGGGATTCTCCTCGACACCAACCTCTGCGTGCCGGAGGTACGCCACTTCCCCGCCACCCATCGTATTGCGCATCCACATCGTCCGCCATCCATCTATATGCGCTTCGGAGATGCGCTCCTGCGCCGACCGCGCAAGCGGTCACGCCTTCAGTTAACCCCCGACCGCGTCGGGGGTACACGCACCGACGCAGATGCGCCGCGGAGCGCCGCCGCTGAAAGAAGCATAGCGAAGTGTAGAAAATTGGGTAGGAGGTAAATGTTATTCATAAAGGCATTTACCTCCTACTTTCACATTCACCGACCTCCCACACCACCGACCGTTCCCTCACCACATCGTCCGCCATCATCATCGGATTGCCCCAACGTCGCGATGCATCATCGCCATAGGCGAAAAACCGCCGAAGAGCGGTTTCATACGTTAGCACGGGGTTGGCTTGCCTACCCCGTGACACCAACGCACGCGCTACTACCGCCGAAGAGCGGTTGTAGAAGACCGAGGCGAGCAAAAAAAGACCGATGGTTGGGATTCCAACCATCGGTCTCTGTATCGCTACGTTCTGCTGTGCGATTACTTGTTGACAACACGACGCTCTTTGATACGAGCCTTCTTGCCTGTAAGGTTGCGCAGATAGTACAATTTTGCACGACGCACTTTACCAAACTTGTTGACTGTGATGCTGTCGATAAACGGTGACTCAATCGGGAAGATACGCTCTACTCCGATGTTGTCGCTCATCTTACGCACTGTGAAGCGTTTTTTTGTGCCTTCTCCAGAAATGCGGATTACTACACCGCGATATTGCTGGATACGCTCTTTGTTACCCTCTTTAATACGGTAAGCCACTGTGATAGTGTCGCCCGGTCCGAACTCCGGATGCTGTTTGCCGGTTGCAAATGCCTCTTCGGCAACTTTAATCAAATCCATTTTATTGTGAATTAATTAGTTAATAATTGTCGCAATATTCACAAGCCACTTGTCTTGCCAGAGATTACGAAAAGCGGTGCAAAGTTACATCTTTTCATCGTAACTCACAAATATACTGACTTATATTTTATTTTTTCTTTCAACAACCAACCCCAGGTAGGCAAGCCAACCTGGGGCTACAATTATACAACCGCTCTTCGGCGGTTGCCTCACCCATCATCCGCCACCCATCTATATGCGCTTCGGAGATGCGCTCCTGCGCCGACCGCGCAAGCGGTCACGCCTTCAGTTAACCCCCGACCGCGTCGGGGGTACACGCACCGACGCATATGCGCCGCAGAGCGCCGCCGCTGAAAGAAGCATAGCGAAGTGTAGAAAATTGGGTAGGAGGTAAATGTTATTCATAAAAGGAATTTACCTCCTACTTTCACATTTACCGACCTCCCCCACCATCGGCGGTTGCCTACATCATCGGATTGCGCCAACGGCGCAATACACCGCCATAGGCGAAAAACCGCCATAGGCGAAAAACCGCCGAAGAGCGGTTTAATATGTTAGCACGGGGTTGGCTTGCCTACCCCGTGACACCGATGCACGCGCGACTACCGCCGAAGAGCGGTTGTAGAAACGTCATCCCTCGATTTGCACTCTCTCGTCGCAGAGCGACGGCACTCTTCCATAACCCGGTATGCAAAGCGCAGCGTAGCGTGCCGGGATTCTCCTCGACACCAACCTCTGCGTGCCGGAGGTACGCCACTTCCCCGCCATCGGCGGTTGCCTCACCCCATCGTCCGCCATCCATCGGATTGCGCATCCACATCGTCCGCCATCATCATCGGTTTGCCCACCCCGTGACACCTTGCGCCATACGCCTTGCGACATACGCAGAGAGCGGAGCTTCCGTTTCCCGGAAGCCCCGCTCTTCGCCTTAATCAATTATTGTTTTTCTTACAGCATAACTTTCTGTGCCTTGCCGTCGACAACAACCACATAGACACCCTTGTCAAGGCGAACCTCGCCCATGCCGCGGAATGCCAATTGTCCGGCTACGGTGTAGACTGCAAACGTCTTGTCGCCCTCAACGCGGATTACGCCGTTGGCTGCAACAACCTTAGCTGCCTCTGTCTCAACCTCTGCTACTGCTGATGTCGAACCTTCTGATGGTGTGAAATACATGACGTCAAGTTCTGAGTTTCCGACACCATTTTTCAACACGAAATTCAAATGGAATGCCTGGGAAGCGTCTCTATTGCTGATGCTGTTTGTCGAAGTGCCAACAAACGAACCATCTTCTTGCGCATTAATACCGAAAGTGTCTATTTCGTGCAGGATGACCTGTGCGTTATCTACGGTTTCCGCACCTCCATCAACCGTAACCTTAACGGTCACTGTGTTGTCGGCATTCACTGTCAAAAGAAGCCTGCCGTTAGGGGCAAATGTGTTCGAATCACCATTTTTCTTCCAATTATCTGAAGTGAAATCGAAAGAATGATAAAGCACTTCACGGTCCGGCGTTTCCAGAGTGGTAAAATTAACTGTTTTGCTCTCGCCGGCATTGCCTGCTGCATCGGCAATGGCAAGTGTCAGATTGTAGGTAGTGTTTGCCGTAAGTCCGTTCAACGCGATTGTCTGATTTGAGCCGTCGGCTTTCACCTCTTTCTTCAATTCAGCAAATCCATTATCACCTGTCAGAGTAATGACGGCGCTGCCTGAATCATCTGTCACATTAACCACAATCTCAGCAGCCTTGTCTGTTACGTTTTGTGCCACTGGATCTACGCCCCATTCCGGAGCCTTAGTATCTGTGGCAATAGGATCGTTTGACGCTCCCACCTTATATACTGCTGGAAGAATCTTTGTCATGGAAAAAGCCCCTTCCCCTGTAGGAAATAGGCGGAAGAAGAACTGGCCAAAAATTTGGTCTTTTGCCAATGTCTTACCTTCTGGAAGCACTTCACTCAACTTGATTGTATACTCATTTGCCTTGCCAGTTGCCGCCATTACCTTGTTGTCAACTGGACCGACTCCATCTTCAATAAAAGCGCAGAATTTAAGCGCCGCTCCATCAGGAAGTGCTTCTGACAATTCTGCGGTAACAATCACATCATTATATCCTTCCAGCGTTTCAGCCTTCCAATTGATTTGCGGTGCCACCTCTTTTCCGTCAACTGTTACCTTTTCTGCCCAATCGTTGGTATAGAATACGCCATAGTAAGTTGCAACGACTGCTGCCTGTGCTGTTGTTGTAAACGTTACTGTTTTAACAGCTCCAACATTGCCAGCCATATCCTTAACACGAACGTAATATGTATAGTCTTTTTCTGGCGACAGTCCTTTCAACGCAATTTCTGTAGTTTCATTCGCTTTTCCGTTTACTGTTGCCTCCACTGTCGCAAAATCCGCAGTTTCTGACACTTCGTATGTCAGCGTCTTTGAGACATTGTCATTAGCATTGACCGAAATCGTTGCCGATGTTGAGTTTGCTACGGCAGTCGGGTCCGACACCCATGCCGGAGCCTCGGTGTCCTCTGCTGTGTTTTCTTCTCCTGCCTTATATTTAATCCGATTCGTTTCAATAACCCCAACACCGTCAATAATCAATTTAAGAGTGAACCACGTTTCATCTCCTTTTTCAAAAGCAAATGCGCCTCCAGTGGTTCCCGACAAAGTATATGTTCCGTCTACCGATTGCGGATTCCCTATTGTAGTTTCACCAAAGCCGTACTCTGCAAAGAAATATGCAACATTGATTTTTTTATCACAAGGAACGGTAAACTCAAAATTAAGTTTCTTCGTACTTTCAATATAAGTCAAAGAATAATCTACATCACTCTCCAACCCCTTGTCTCCACTCCAGTCGCTTGTTGTGATTTTACCAGAGTAGGTTTGTGCGCTTGCCACACTTGCCGCAAAGGTTGCGAAAGCGAGCAACGCCATTTTTAATAAGTTCTTTTTCATTTTCATTTGTATAAATTTTAATGTTTGTTTTATTTATTCCCTATTTCACTACCGCATTGCCTTGACGGGCAATGTAGAGTCCCGGCTGCCAACCTGCGGTTGAAACCTCGGGTACCTCTGTGTTGGCCACCATCTGACCCATCACGTTGCAAACCACGATGCGTGAGGCTGCCGTCGTGCGGAGCGTCGTGCCGTTTGGACGCAAATCAAGATATGCCGAATTGTTGTCAATCCCCGTATGCTCTGCCGCCATTGATGCCGTGCCGAGCAGTAGGCTGGCTGCAATAATGGTGAATAAGTTTTTCATACGATCTTAATTATGTTGGTTTTATGCTCCAAATTTACGCGCATCGCGCGCAATGTGTACATTTTATTACTCAACAAAAACTCACAAACCACTACAACAAAAACTCACAAACCACTACAACAAAAACTCACAAACCACTACAACAAAAACTCAACAATAAAAGCCAAACCTCTAATATTTAGCGGTTTGGCTTTATTTTTCACATTTTTCAAACCACGACATCCGATTTCTGTTAAAAAACTGCGCGCAAACCGCCATTTTCCGCCGTTTTCACTGCGGGAAAGGCGCCGTCGGCTGCCGTCACAGGGCTACGTGTATCCAGCGGCCGCCCTGTTCCCACAGCAGTTCGGTGTGGGGAAGCGACTGGAGGATGCGCATCAGTTCGCCGTTGCGGCCGCTGCGGGTGTCGAGGTCGGCGGCGCGCCCCTGCAGATGATATGAGCGACGCGCTCCGCCCACCAGTCGGTTCACCGCGCAGTTGCGGTAGCCGCTGTTGACGTAGATTGGCGCGCCGAGGCGTTCTCTTGCGGGGTCGAGCACGCGCTCGGCGAGACGGCGCAGGTTTTCCCGCTCCACGGCACCGGGATTGTTGGCTATGCCGTGGCCGATGGCGGTGTCTGAATGTGTAAGTTCGTTAATGGTAAAATGTTTCATTTCTTCAAGTTTTTAAGGTTGTTGATAATTTTGGTTAATTTTTCATTGTCGGCGGCGGATTCGAGCAGGTCGAGCAACGCGCCTACATCGGTGCGCTCTTTGTCGCTGCCTTTCTCAAAGATGCTTTTCACCTCTATCCCTGCCATGCCGAGCGACCCGAGAAGCGTGAACAGCGGCACGGTGGGCACGGCATAGCCTTCGACTGCGCGCATAAACCACGCGCCGGCTATCTGCATGGCGTCGACAACGGTAAGCACCACAAGCACGTTGTAGTAGCGCGCCAGCTTGTCGACGGTGCGGCGGAGCGAGCGGCTGCGTGTTGCCTCGCCGCGCTTACGGGATTTGCTGATGCCGCTTGCCATGTCGGCGCCCACCGCGGCGAGAACGAGCACATACTCCGTAACCACCACACTGAGAAGCCACCACAGCCGGCTCCATTCCATTTCAATAAAATTGTTTTCCATAGCATTTCGTTTTTACTTTTTATGCAAAATTAAACTCCTTTCCGCAGCCGTGACCGCGAAAAGGAGCAACCATCCTTGATTATTTTGTTTTTATGTCTTATCCACGTTTTGTGGTGTCGGGCTTGGCGCCGTATGTCGCCTTGTCGAGAGCCACCTGTTCGGGACTGCGAAGCACGGGCAACTTCATCACCGTGGCACTGTCGACATACACGTCGGTGTTGCCGCGCCACGGCATTTTCATTGAATAGCGCACGTAGTCTACAAGCAGCACGCTGTCGCCGCGCATGGCTTTGTAGATTTTCTCGCCAAGTTTCTGGTCGCGCACGGAAAAATGAAAAATCAAGTCATTTGCGTCGGTCACTCGGTCGGGATAGTCGGTGACCATAGTGCATTCGTAGGAGTCGAACAGCAGTCCGCTGCTGAGTTCCACCTTCACGAGATAGCCGCGCACACAGCCTTTGTCCACTTTCTTCGACACGAAGAGCATGTTGACAACTATCGCCGCCACTACAAGAAGCGTGCCGGCAATGATTATCCGGCGCCACCGCCGACGGCGGCGCTGACCGTTGGTCACGATAAAGTCTTCGCGGTATTGCTCTTCCTCCGGCACTGCCGGCGCGGCTTGCGCCTCCTGCTGTGCGGGTTGCGCCTCGTCGTCGCGTTCTTCTGCCGGACGCTCGTCCTCATCGAAATAATCGTCTATTCTAAGTGCCATCTCTTAGTTCCCTTCTTTTGTTTTATTCATCAATATGTAGACGTAGGAATAGATTCCCAACGCTATCAGCAACAATGTCTGTGTGCCCCAAACGAGCATGGCAAACGCGGTGGCGTTGGCGTCGGGACGATTGATCGAGAACGTGCCTACTCCGTAGAGCGACAGGCCGAAGATTATCGCAATGTGCCATGCGCCGAGGCCTCCGTTGGTGGGTATGCCCATTGAGATGCTGCTCAGCACGAAGCACACCAGTGCGCAAACAATGCCGAGGTCTTTCGTAAACGGAAAGGCAAAGAAGCAAACGTAGAGCTGCGTGAAGTAGCAGCCCCAGATGAGAAGCGTGTAAAACAGGAACCAGCGCTTGCCTTTCATCTTTGTTATGCTGTAGAAGCCTTGCCACAGTCCGGCGATGGCATTGTCGATTTTCTGGATAAACGCGAAGTGCTTGCCCAATTTGAACAACGCTACAACGAGTCCGGCGACGACTGCCACTCCTATCCATGTGACGGGCGATGTCACGGTATTGAATATGCCGTCCTTGACTTGAGGGAAGGCATCAAAAAACTTGTCGAACGCAGACCACGCAAGACACATCGTCACAAGGGTCAACGTCAGAACAGTGACGGTGTCCGACAGGCGGTCGGCCACCATCGAGCCTACCACTTTGGTAAACGGGGCTTTCTGGCGACGCGAGATGTAGCCGCAGCGCCACACCTCTCCAAGGCGTGGAAAAACAAGATTGACAGCATACGTGCCGAAAATCGAAACTACAAGCACTCCGAGCGGCGCGTCGATGCCGAGCGCACGCAGTTGCAAACGCCATCGCATAGCGCGGAACACGTGGCTGAACGTTGATATTACGAGCATTACGCCTATCCAAGTGTAGTCCACGTCGTAGCGGAGGATGTTTTTCATCTGCTCCACATCGACATTGTTATAGAGCCAATAAAACAATCCTACTCCGACAACCAATGGTATGACCACCTTGCACACCGTGCCCAACGATTTCTTTATCTTTTCTTTTTCCAATTTCTGACCAAATTTTAAAATTCGCACAAAGTTAGTGCAAGTCGAGTGAAAAAGCAAAATCAAGTTTACTTGAATTTTGATTTTTCCGAGACGCAGCCTTACTTATCCAAAGTTAGTGCAAGTCGAGTGAAAAGAAAAGTGCTTGCACAATTTTCTTTTCCGAGACGCAGCCTTACTTATCAAAAGTTAGTGCAAGTCGAGGGAAAAACCGCGCAAGCCGAGTGAAAAATGAAGCTCGCTTCAATTTTTCCGAGGCGCAGCCGGTTTTATCAAAAAAGCAAAATCAAGCTCGCTTGAAATTTTGATTTTTCCGAGACTCAGCCTAACTTATCCAAAGTCAGTGCAAATTATTTCAAACCCATTTTTTGGAAATAATAGTCAAGCACGTCTTTTGCTGCTACAAACGAGCTCTGGCGGGCGGCAAGCACATTGTCCTGCTTCACCTTCAGCAACGCCTCCACCTCAGGGTCACGGTAGAAGTGCGCCTTCAGCTGCTCGTCGATTGTCTCATACATCCAATATTTCTCCTGCTCCATGCGACGGTGCTCGAAATAGCCGTTGCCTTTAACAAACTCGAAATAGCGGTCAATCATCTCCCACACTTCTTTGATGCCGATGCCGTAGTAGCCCGAATAGGTCAGCACTTCGGGTATCCAGCCCGACAATGTGGGCGGAAACAGATGCAACGCGCTCTGAAACTGTGCTTTGGCAAGGTTGGCTCGCTCAATGTTGTCGCCGTCGGCTTTGTTGATGACTATGCCGTCGGCCATCTCCATGATGCCTCGTTTGATGCCCTGCAGCTCGTCGCCGGTGCCTGCCAGCTGTATCAGCAGGAAGAAGTCGACCATCGAATGCACTGCCGTCTCGCTTTGTCCCACTCCGACGGTCTCTACAAAGATGTTGTTGAAGCCGGCGGCCTCACAAAGCACGATGGATTCGCGAGTCTTGCGTGCCACGCCGCCGAGAGAGCCTGCCGACGGGCTGGGGCGGATGAAGGCTTTGGGATGAATCGACAGTTTCTCCATGCGGGTCTTGTCGCCGAGGATACTGCCTTTGGTGCGCTCGCTGCTCGGATCGATGGCGAGAACGGCGAGTTTGCCGCCGTCTTTAAGCACATGCAGTCCGAACTCGTCGATCGACGTACTCTTGCCGGCGCCAGGCACTCCGGTGATGCCGATGCGGCGCGAGTTGCCTGCCGACGGAAGGCACTTTTCTATCACTTCCTGAGCCAATGCCTGATGCTCGGGCACCAGACTCTCCACAAGCGTCACCGCTCGGCTCAGCACAGTCACGTCGCCCTTGAGAATGCCTTCCACATATTCGCCGGCTGTCATCGTGCGGCGGCGCTTGCGCGGATGGAAGTAAGGGTTGACTTTCGGTGGCTCTGCCACTCCTCTGTTGACAGCAAGTCCGGCAAACTCTTCGCTGTTCTCCGGATGGCTCACCATATTGTGATGCTCGTCATGATCAAGAAATTCCATATCGTTGTGTCTTTTGTTATTTTTGTTTTTTATCTGTTTCTGTTGTGCCTACAGTGCGTATCTGCACGGTGCCTTGCAGCGGGTCGTTGGTGAATATCACCACACTGCTGTTGAGCAGTCGGCCGTCGGCCATCTTGCTCGGGTCGAGCGTTATGCAGATCTTGCCTTTCCGACCGGGCTTCAGGCATCGCGCCGTCTTTTTCACTGCCACCGCATCGTCCATCGTGCCGACGCCAGTGATGTGAAGGTCGGCTTTGCCGATATTCTCTATCTCCACGCTGCGCATAATCTTCTTCGTGCCTATCGGGGTGAAATCCACCCTGTCGGCGCGAAGCCTCAACTGCGGTGCGGAGGCATAGTCCACTTTCTCTGGATGCGCTGCCACCACTTGCGCCGTGGCGGTTATCACGCCCATACTCCTGCCGTTGGCTTTGACGGCTATCTGCGTGTCGGCACGCCCAGTCTCGTCGGCACTGTCTGTCTGAAAGACGATGCTGAACGAAGTCAGGTCGCCGGGAGCCACCTTTGCGGAATCGGCAACCACGACAAAACGCTTGTCGGCGCTCTCAAACGAAAGGCTGAGGGTGTCGCGGCCGGCATTGTAGGCTATCACGCTTGTCTGGCGGCGGTGTCCCTGCCGCACGTCGCCAACCACTGCCGTGCGCGACGTAAGCCGCAAATCACTGGCTTTCTCCGGAAAAATCCGCCCTACGGTCTCTCCCTCGGGGCGCACCTTGCCTGCTATCTGCAGCTGTGTGGTTCCCTTGTCGGTATGCACAGCCACATGCTTCTTGAACGGACCCGGGCGATACGACGGATTGAACTCCACAAGAAGGCTGCCGCTGTCGCCGGGCAATATCACCGTGTCGGCAAGCCTTGCCGTCGTGCAGCCGCACGATGACGATGTGCGCTTCACCACCACCGTGTCGGCCCCGCCGTTGCGATAGGCAAACCGGTGAGCCACCTTGCCGTCGGCTTCCTTGATGATGCCGAAGTCCCACGCCGTCTCCTTCCATTGCAGCTGTGCGGAGGCAGCCGCGGCGACAAGCGCCGCCGTCAATATCACCGTCAGTCTGCGCATTACGGTATCACGTTGCCTTTAATCCTCAAATACGCCGTCCCGCCGTTGGTCACCACCGTGACGGTCTTGTCAAACGCTCCGCGGCGGCCGTCGGGCTTATACGTCACTCCGATTTTGGCTGTCTCGCCGGGGGCAATGGGCTTCTTTGGATAAGCGGGCTTTGTGCAGCCGCACGAAGAGCGCGCCGTGCGGATTATCAACGGCTCGTCGCCAGTGTTGCGAAACTCGAACCAGCATGTCACGTCGCCGCCTTTTTCCTTGACATATCCAAAGTCATGTACTTTTGTCACGAGCGTCATCTTCGCCTTTTCGCCGGCGAATGCAGGAAGCAGCGACATCATTGCGATTATCACAAGCAAAAGTCTCTTCATTTTTCACATCTCCTTTAATTATGCAAAATTAGCAAATAGCGTCATCCCTGTGCAATTTCTTCGCCTAAAAATGTTTAAATCGCCCTTCCTCCACCTTTCCTGCCCCGCTTTTTATAGCCTCCGCCCTTGCTTTTTCAAAAACAACACTCTATCTTTGTGGAAATTACAAGTTTGGCGTCTATATGAAACCTGTCTTTGCCATACCACTGTTTCTGCTTGCCCTGCCTATGGTTGCGGCGGAGGCGCCGATGAGCTATGTGCGCGTGATCGAATCTTACTCGCCGTCGCGCAGCGAGCCGGCGGCATTCTTCGATATGGCGCGTGTCACGACAACTTATTTCGACGGGCTGGGACGCCCGGTGGAGACTGTACGCGTGGGTGCGGGCGGCGATTTCGAGGACGTGGCGGAGCTGACGGTCTACGGCACGGAGACAAGGTGGCGGAGCGGTGGCTGCCGGTGGGCACGCACGGCGGAGGGACGTTTGTGGCGCCGGCATCGCTGATTGGAGAGGCCAAGGCGTTCTACGAATGCGACAGCCCGCTGACGGCTTTTAAATACGAGTTGTCGGAGGAAGGCAGACCGGTGTCGATGACGCGCCCGGGGGCATCGAAGCCCCGTATCATGGAGCATGGGTTCTGCTTCGACGAGACAGTTCCGATTTTTGATGTTGACGGTGAAGGGCGGCTGGTGCGCCAGGGATACTACAAGGAGGGGACGCTGAGGTTCACGATTGAGACCGACGAGACGAGTGCTTATTCGCGCTCGGTTTTCACTGATTTTGACGGACGCAAGGTTGCGGAACTTGAAGACGACGCTTGGACTTTCTGGGTCTACGACGAGTGCGGAAGGCTGAGGTTCACGGTGTCGCCCGAGGGGGCACGGAGGCTGACGGCCGACGGCGTGTGCAACTCAACTACGGTGGAGCAATACTGCTCGGAGTGGCGATACGACGGACGCAACAGGGTGACAATGAGCCGTGTGCCCGGCGTGGCGCCGACATATTATGTCTACGACCGGCTCGGTCGGCTGGCGCTCGAGCAGGACGGCTGTCTGCGCAGCCGCGGGCAGTGGCGTTTCTATGCCTACGACAGCGACAAGAGGCTTGCCGTGGCGGGCGTGACGGCTAGAATTTCACAACTGCCGTGGACGCGGGAGGAGCTGGAACGGAAGTATGCACAGTCGGAAATCTCGGCGGTGTTCGACGCCGCGGTCGACAAGGATATGCACATGTGCTACCGTCTCGAGAATGCGCCCTACCGCGACTACAATCTCACAAATGCTTGGTACTACGACTCATACGACTTCTGGACTTCCGACTGGGCTCTGCCGTCGGACGCGGAATACGCCTTTGAGCGCGCGCCGTCGCGTCTGGGCAAGCCCACGGGTTGCGCCGTGATGGGCGGCATGAGCTTCCCGGAGTTCACGGTGTGGCTCTACGACCGCCGCGGACGCGAGCGCGCCCGGTGCCGCAGGCAGTACACGGCGGAGTTCATCGAAAGCACGTTCACCGACTGCAATTTCATCGGGCGTCCAACGCGCTGCCGCACCGTGCTGTCGCTGCCGCAAGGCGAGTTTCAGACGAATCCCGACGAGGTGACCATCGACCGCTGTTTCTCATACATGCAGGACGGCGGACAGCTATATGCGGAGGAAATCCGGGTGGACGGCGGAAAATGGGAACGGGCCTACCACGACTATGACGCCGCCGGCAGGCTTGTGAGGCGGAGCGGCGGCAGCGACGGTGCGACCGGCTACACGCTCGATGCGGAGGGGCGCGTCACTGCCATCGCCAACAACAGCTACAGCGAGTCGCTCTCCTTCGCCGCCAATGGCTTGGTGACGGAAAAAACCACAAGCGTTGCCTACGGCGGAGAGAAATTCGTCCAGCGCATGGAGTACGACTACGGCGACCGACGCTTCCTGACGGCGGCGATATGCGGGGAGAGCAACCTGTCGCCGTTCACGGAGCTTTTCTCCGAGACGTTCGACTACGACCTCAACGGCAATGTCACGATGATAAACCGCGGATACCCGGCGGTGCAGGAGGCTGCAATCGAATACGAGGGCAACCGCGTGAGCCGCATCGTCGACTCATCGTCGCCAGCGATGGCGGTATATGCGCCGCGGTTTGCAGAGGGTGAATACGACCGTCCGATTGCCTACGACCAGTGCGGGCGCATAACAGCCGACCGCACACGCCGCATCGCATCAATTCTCTACAACGACCGTCACCTGCCGATACGCTTCACGATGGACAACGGCAACACACTGAGCCTGAGCTACAACGCCGACGGCGTGAAGGAGCGCGAGACGGAGACAAGCTATTACGTCACGACCGTGACTCGCGTTGAGAACGGCGACACGGTGGTGCGCGAGCAGAAGCGGGCGCGATCCACCCTCCGCGAATACTACGGCGACGTGCTGCGCGTCGGCGGTAGGACTCGCCGCCTGGAGTGGAGCGGCGGATTCTTCTCCAAGGACGACAACGGACGCTGGCAAAGCCACCGCTACGTGCGAAACTCGCTTGGCAGCATCGTGGCTGTAACCGACAGCGCCGGCACGGTGGAGCAGGCTGTTTGCTACTACGCCTCCGGGCTGCCCGTCTACAAGGCGCCCAACAGCATCCCAGCCACGCGCCGCATGCACGTGGGCAAGGAATTCGAGCAGTTCGAGAGCATCGACTGGTATGACAACGAGGCCCGATTCTACGACCCTCTGCTCGTGCGCTTCACCACGCCCGACCCGCTCGCTCTATCCTACCCATCCCTCTCCCCCTACGCCTACTGCGCAAGTGTTGGCATATATCCTAATGACGACACGAAATACCCACAACCGCCATCTTCCGCTGATATTAAGTATGCAGGAGATGGTGCAAACTATTGCTTTGGAATGGGAGGCGGAAGAGTATATATCTACGACAGAGCAGGTGTACAAGCCATTGTTCCATTGAATGATTTTGTAATGCCTAAAATTATAACCAAATGATAAAGCATATATTATTGACCGTAGCTGCAACATTGTTGTGTATCTGCAGAATCGATGCCCAATATAGGTTGAATATGGACTCTATAATAAACGAGAGTATCAGAATTGTAACTAAGGATATTATATCCAAGAATCCAGAATATGCAGAATATGGAAGGATTGTATTGACAGACAATACGCTGCCTCCGTTTTTTAAATTTGACAGTAAAGAAAAGCACCTTGGAATACTTCGCGCTTCTTCTATGAGCCAAGACGAACTAATAGCTAAGAAAAATCTTGGAGACACAACTATTTGTTTAAATTTCTGCATTTCGTCAGAATATTACTCTTGTCAAGAATTTATAACATTCGAGGTTGCGAAATACTTGTTACATCCGTATAAACAAAAAGACGGAATTCAGATTATTTATAAACTGAATGAAGATAAAAATATTTGGGAATACACCGGCATCGTCAAACTACCCAGTTGTCCACTCTGCACACAAGAAGATGATTTTCCTATCGGTTTAACAAAAGACTCTATAGATATAGAATCTGATGCTTATTCAAATCAGACATTCCATATATACTCTGATTCAAATATATTTTACAAATATATCGCACCTAGCGAGATTATCTTTTGTAAAGAATTGAATGATTATTATAACTTAGTCAACAATGTCGTTATTGACGATATTTCTATAGAGACTTTAACTCGCAAAGTCCTTGAGAACAAGGCTAATGGGAAGTTCTTATTCAACAGTCTCTGTAAAGAGGAGATTGTATCAAACCTAAAACAGACTGACAAAGATGTATTCTATTGGATAACTTGGGACGATATGGACATCTACGGCAATACCTTGTCAATCAAATTGTCTTTAAAAGGTTGCAAATTAGACAAAAACGGGCATCTCAATATTGACAATCTGGGCTATCGTAAATTTAGATACATAATAAATTCAGATTAAGATGCAAATGCTTATGACATCACCCAACTACATCCAAGCCACGCGGCGCATGCACGTGGGTAAGGAATTCGAGCAGTTCGAGAGCATCGACTGGTATGACAACGAAGCCCGATTCTACGACCCTATGCCCGTGCGCTTCACCACGCCCGACCCGCTCGCTCTATCCTACCCATCCCTATCCCCCTACGCCTACTGCACAAACAATCCTGTAAACAAAGCACTTGGTGAAGTTGAACCAGGAGAGCCAACCAGAATCAATCATTTTGGAACTCCAATAATTGTCGGCTCTCCAAATTCCACTGAACCAATAAGCTCTCCTGAAATTATATATAAAAGGAAAACGAAATGAGAAGAATTTTATTGACTACAATAATATTGACAATCTGTTGCAATGTGATTATCTCCTCACGACCGATAGACAGGATTGTGATTTCGTGCATTGCTCCAGAACCTAACGACAGTGTGACAGTCTTTTCGTTTGACAATAAGTTCAACGTAAAAAAGGCAATAAAACAGAGTGTGTCAGTAGACAGTGTGGATTTTGTCAAAGAACGAATCATGGGACTTGAACAGAACAGCGATTTGGATTTCTCTAATTTAAAAGTTTCCTACAAAATTATGCTGATTAGAAATAATCAGATTGAAGCGACAGTGTTCGGTGGAGAAAAAGGCCTGACAATTCCTCCTTTTGTATATTGTCCCGACCCGACATTGCAAGATTATGCATTCTCATTTTCTGATTTTGAGAATAAAAAAGTTGAGCATTTGTCTGATCTACAGAATATGAAATTTCGCAACGCAAGAATCAGCTGTATCCCTTCTGATATATTTTTCTCATCCGACATCTCACCTGAAAAATTTGAATACACTTGCGATGATTTGAAGAAGGTTGAATATTTAAATGCCAAATCTATTGAAACGCTTTTAAAATCATTGAATTCTTATGTGCCTTCTAATAAAAATGTACTTTTTGACACCAGATTCCAAATCACATTGTTCGCAGAAAACGGAATATCATTCTCCATATTTTTAAACGAAGGCAGAAAGTATCTACTGCTTGACAACTTTTTATATGAAGCCTCAGATAGTCTGGATAGATTAGATATTTGTGAATAACTTTTTAAGGAATAACAATATGAAATATCTTTTAAAAGCGGCATTCGCATTTTTCGACATTCTTATGTTGACCATATTCGTTGTAATTGGTATGTTTAATTTGCTTAATGGTCATCCCGATAGGTCGTTAGTCTTCGAATTATTCTATCTGGAAATTCCTTTCTCGTTTGCCATTTTTCTTTGTATATGGTCTCTTAAGAAAGTTTTTTACAAGAAGACAGATTGTAGCAGTGCCTCCAAACCCCACAAACTAACCATTGTCTTATTCCGCATATTATGTATTATGGTTGATGTTTGGACAATGGCTATGTTTGTTATAATGGCGATGGATGAATTGTCTCATAATACAATATGCAGACCATACGAAATATTTCTTTGGCCAATTATCCCTTGTTTATTTGTTCTTGTGTCAGGGTTCTGCTTTGGCAATTGCATGTTTGATAAAATCAAAAAATAACAATAATATGCGGTTATTCGGCATCATATTACGTATTGTTGAACTGATATTGTTAATTTCAATATCTGTGCTTGTTGTTTGTGTATTATGGACTTGTGAAGACAAAGCGACTTTGACTGACTGTCTCAGCGAAAGTGCCGTAGGGCTTTTTTGGTTATTTCCTATAACTATACCAATTGCCGCTTGCCTGCTTGTCTCCCTGTTTGTCTCCCTAATAAAGTCAGTCAAAACAAAGAACGTTTATAATAAATTTATCTTTGGAATCCATCTGTTCAACATCTTTGTCATACCACTTACGTTCTTATTTTTACCTTCTTCCGGCGAACCACCTACCGCTCAAGCAATGGCTGACAATTACTACAAACATGCTGAAGAAATGAAATGTTTGGTTGAACTAATTGAAGATTATGTTGGAAATGATGGGGGAATTGACTACACCAATGTCAACGGTAAGATATTGGCTCTTTCCATAAAATCAGGAGGCAAATGGATACATCAAAAAGAGATTAATGCCCAATGGCAAAAAGGCAAAACCGTGGCAGGGATATCGCGTCACAAACTGGATGTTCTGGATGCTTATATGCATGCAGCGAATGTTCAAGGTGTCAACTCCTGTGACAGACGATCAATCTCTCTATTGTTTAGGCGATATGGCTATACTAATTCTGTGTATGAAATATATAGGTCGAAAGATATAGCAATAACTGATAGCTATCGGCAAAGCAATTCATATATATTATTCAACGATACAATTGCCTTTGTGTATTACGGCGTATATCCAGGCAATAGTGGATTTCCAGATTACAAACAATTCACAGACCAAATGCGTCAACAAAAACGCCTAAATTGTGATAAATACTAATGCCGGTCAAGATACCGAGCAAGAGCAAGTAAGCACTTAGTCAAGGCGAATGAAACAGCAACAATGGCTGCAAGTATGATAAAAGATACAAATACATCCATAAGAACCCATTTATTTTCTTTCGTGACTTTTATATGTTTAATAACACAAATAATAGGTTCCCAAGACACAGTGCCTAAACGGTTGGTACTCCCGACCCGCTCGCGCTCTAAATGTCGACGACGAAAAAAATTTGGCGAGTTTACGGGAAATTAGTAACTTCGCACATAATAATCTTCTAAACATTTTAAAATTATGAATGAGAAAAACGACCAAAGAGAAATAAAGATTGAATTGACTCCGGAAATGGCATCTGGTAAATATGCCAACTTGGCTATCATCACCCACTCTGTAAATGAGTTCTTTATGGACTTCATCAGCGTGGTGCCAAACGCTCCACAAGCACGCGTGCAGAGCCGAATCATCATGACTCCGGAAAACGCCAAGACTTTGCTGATGGCGCTCCAGGACAACATCCGCAAATACGAGGCCAACTTCGGCACCATCAAGCCTAAACAGCCTGAAGCTGGAATGCCGGTTGGCAAAGCATAACATATTAATTTTCAGATACGATGGAGAATCCGTTATTCATATATAACACGCTCTCCCGAAAAAAGGAACAATTCGTGCCGCTGCACGAGCCTAATGTCGGTATGTATGTGTGCGGTCCTACTGTCTACGGCGATCCGCACCTCGGACACACTCGCCCTGCCATCACTTTCGACGTGCTGTTCCGCTACCTGCGCCACCTGGGATACCGGGTGCGCTACGTGCGAAACATCACCGACGTGGGGCACCTGGAGCACGACGCCGACGAGGGAGAGGACAAAATTGAGAAAAAAGCACGCTTGGAGCAGCTGGAGCCGATGGAAGTGGCACAATACTACACAAACCGCTACCACAAGGCTATGGAGGCGCTCAACGTGCTGCCGCCAAGCATCGAGCCTCACGCTTCCGGACACATTCTTGAGCAAATCGAGTATATCAAGGAGATTCTAAAGGCTGGATATGCCTACGAAAGCAACGGTTCTGTATATTTCGACGTGGTGAAGTACAGCAAGGACTTCCACTACGGCAAACTGTCGGGACGAAACATCGACGAGTTGCTCAACACGACGCGTGCGCTCGACGGACAGTCGGAGAAGCACAACCCTGTCGACTTCGCGCTGTGGAAGAAAGCGTCGCCAGAACACATCATGCGATGGCCTTCGCCATGGAGCGACGGATTCCCAGGATGGCATCTCGAATGCTCTACGATGGGGCAGAAATATCTGGGCGAGACGTTCGACATCCACGGCGGTGGAATGGATCTTATGTTCCCTCACCATGAGTGCGAAATCGCGCAGTCGGTGGCTCACAACGGCCATGAGACGGTGCGCTACTGGATGCACAACAACATGATTACAATCAACGGGCAGAAGATGGGCAAATCGCTCGGAAACTTCATTACGCTCGAGGAATTTTTCAACGGGTCGCATCCTCTGCTCGAACAGGCTTACTCGCCGATGACAATACGCTTCTTCATCCTGCAAGCACACTACCGCGGAACGGTCGACTTCTCCAACGACGCGCTTAAAGCCGCCGAGAAGGCTTACGACCGAATCGTGGACGGCTACCGCAGACTCCAGGAGCTGAAGCCTGCCGACTCGTCTTCGGTCGACGTGAAGGGATTCCGCAAGAAATGCTACGATGCCATCAACGACGACCTCAACACGCCTATCGTTATCGCCGAACTTTTCGACGCCTGCAAGATAATCAACCAGGTGAACGACGGAAAGGCGACACTGACAAAGGACGACATCGACGAGCTGAAAGACTTGTTCCAGGCGTTTCTCATCGACATCCTCGGTGTGCGCACTGAAATCGTGGCTGGCGACGACGCTCAGGCTCTCGAACCGTTTGAAAAGGCTGTCGACCTTTTGCTCGAAATCCGAAAGGAGTCGAAAGTGAAAAAGGACTGGGCTACGTCCGACCTTATTCGCGACCGTCTCGCCGCAATCGGTTTCGATGTTAAAGATACAAAAGACGGTTTTGAATGGTCGCTGAAAATGTAATCGCTTTGTTAAAGTTTGTGTATTTCCTTCATTAAAAGTTAATGGGGGGGGGCAATTTAAAATTTTTATTTTGCAGAACAAATTTTATACATTACATTTGTATCACGATTTAGGGCCTAAAGGTCTTATTTTGATAAGATTGATTGTACTTTTTTACAAGAAAATATATTACACTTCAACCTTAATCATTTAGTCTAAATTTCCCTACGTCGTTGACAGAAAAGAAGTATGTGATATATCGAATGGACGTAAAACGACACAACGGCAACGTGTTGCCGAAGAAGCCCCGGACATTGGTCCGGGGCTTCTTGATTTTCCGCGGCTATGCCTGCTGTGCCACAAAAACCGGCAAGAGTCCGTCAAGCAACAACCCTGCACCCGACGTCCGCAACGCGGACGCGCTTTCAGTGTAGCCATCCTAAACAAGCCGACTTGTGTATGGAAAAAGAATCCCACAGGATTACTCGCGGGATTCTCTGTAGTTGAAAGGCGACATTCACCGAGAAAAAACTGCCGAAGAGCGGTTTCATACGTTAGCACGGGGTTGGCTTGCCTACCCCGTGACACCGAAGCATGCGCAACTACCGCCGAAGAGCGGTTGTAGAAATACCATCGCCACATCGGCATCGTCGCGGAGCGACGGCACTTTTCCGTAACCCGGTACGCGGAGCGAAGCGGATGCGTGCCGGGATTCTGCGCATCCTTCCCATCTCGCGTGCCGGAGGTACGCCACTACTTGTGGCGGGAATTTATACAACCGCTCTTCGGCGGTAAATTAATTCTTTCGCATCTGACCCCAGGTAGGCAAGCCAACCTGGGGCTATGATTATACAACCGTCCTTCGGCGGTTGCCTTCGTCATCGAATTGCCATCCCCATTGATAAAACCACCATCCATCGGTATGCACCAACGTGCGGTGCATCGCAAAAACCGCCGAAGTGCGGTTTAATATGTTAGCACGGGGTTGGCTTGCCTACCCCGTGACACCGGTGGCGCACGCAACTACCGCCGAAGAGCGGTTGTAGAAAGAGGTTCGCGTATGGTTACAAAGAAAGCGCCCCTCGGATTGCTCCAAGGGGCGCTTCGTAAGGGGGCGGCTACCTACTCTCCCGGGTTACCAGTACCATCGGCGTGGCGGGGCTTAACTTCCCTGTTCGGAATGGGGAGGGGTGGA